>OGIE01001749.1_pt1 | contig 29120 bp, 25 predicted proteins | sample 1571581 | NCBI WGS metagenome assembly OGIE01 (sample SAMEA2582021, study PRJEB24529) | metagenome | biome: Human gut stool | place: China | collected 2011 | reverse complement strand
CAGAAGATCTCGGCTATATGACAGATTCGGTAAAAAAATTATTGTCAGACAGTGGTTTCCCTGGTATCAAGCTGCTTCAGTTCGCATTTGACAGCCGGGATGGCGGCGGAGATATGTACCTGCCGGAAAATTACCCGGAAAATTGCGTGGCTTATACAGGAACCCATGATAATGACACATCCGTAGGCTGGGTGACTTCCGCAGAACCGGAAGATGTGAAACAAGCGTTTCGTTACCTGCATACAGACACCGCGGAAGAGATCAACTGGAAGATGATGCGGGCCATCTGGGAGAGCGCTGCAGGACTTACCATTGTGCAGGCCCAAGATCTTCTGGGACTAGGAAGCTGGTCACGGATGAATACTCCATCTACAGTAGGAAAGAACTGGAAATGGAGGGCACTGAAAGGCAGTTTCACGTCGGAATTGTCTGAAAAAATCCGAAATGAGATTAAAATTTACGGAAGATGCAGGTAAATGCCATAAATTTTACATTGACTTTTGAATGAAAGATCTTATAATTAATTCCATCAATATAAGAACAAGCGAAAAACGATGGCGTTTTCCCGAAGAGGAAACTGCCATCGTTTTTTGTTTGTTCGGAAACGATGGAGGAGATAGCTATGAAAACACTGGGTTATTACAATGGAAAATTTGGTGAACTGGATGAGATGCCGGTAACCAAGCAGGAATTAAAAGATCTCCTTCAGGAAATGGTAAATAAGATGGATACGGGCAATCTGTTTGTATATTATCAGCTGACCAGAGGAACCGGAATCCGGAATCATGTATTTACAGAAGGTCCTGGAAATCTCTGGATCATGCTGAAACCGGCTGAGATTTCCGATGGAATGAAACCCATCAAACTGATCAGCACGGAAGATACCCGATTTTTCCACTGTAATATTAAAACTCTGAATCTGATCCCATCTGTTATGGCAGCTGAGAAGGCTAAGAAAGCCGGAGCAGATGAAACAGTATTCTACAGACCGGGCGGAAGGGTTACAGAATGCGCCCACAGCAACTGCCATATTATAAAAGATGGCAAGCTGATTACCGCACCGACCGATAATCTGATTCTTCCGGGTATTGCAAGAGCTCATCTGATCCGGATGTGTAAGAAACTGGAGATTCCGGTAAGTGAAACTCCATACACGCTGGATGAAATGTACAATGCAGATGAGGTTCTGGTGACCAGTTCCAGTAACCTGTGTCTCCATGCAAATGAACTGGACGGCAGACCGGTAGGCGGAAAGGCACCGGAACTTCTGGAAAAGATCCGGGCCGCACTGATCGACGAATTTACAGAGGCTACAGCAATATAAAAGCAGGCCGTGGAAAGGAGTTCTTTCATCATGAAACTTATGGCAGCAGGTGATCAGGTTCTGGTAGCGGAGTTTGGTGACCGGATTGATGAGGCAGTCAATGATCAGGTACATGCGTTGGCTGCAAAAATAGAAGAACAGCAGATTCCGGGAATTGGAGAGGTGGTTCCTACCTTCCGGTCGCTTCTGATCTATTATGATTCTTATCAGCTGTCGTATCGGGAAGCTGCAGATAAAATCGAGGAACTGGCCCGGAATCTGAAGACAGAACAGAAGACGAAAAAGCGGATTTTGAAAATTCCATGCTGTTATGGGGCGCGGTTTGGTCCGGATCTGGCAGACATGGAACAGTTGACAGGGCTGGATCGGAAAGAGATGATTGACATTCACAGTTCTGTGGATTATAAAGTCTATATGCTTGGATTTCTTCCGGGATTTGCTTATCTTGGAGGACTGGATGAGAGAATTCATGTGCCGCGTCTGAAGTCGCCGAGACTGAAGATCAGCAGGGGAGCTGTAGGGATTGGCGGAAGCCAGACAGGCATTTATCCTATGGATTCACCGGGCGGCTGGCGGCTTATGGGAGAGACCCCGATTGACATGTATGACCCGAACCGGGAACAGCCAATTCTGGTACAGGCGGGAGATTATATTCGTTTTGTACCCATTACAATTATGGATTACTACGATATCCGTCGGGCAGTGCTGGACGGCAAGTATCAGATAGAAGTCACAGAGGAGTAAAGGAGGAAAGCACTATGAAGACAATGAAAGTTGTGATTCCGGGTGTGCTGACCACCGTGCAGGATCTGGGACGTTTCGGGTACCAGAAATCCGGCATGACCTGTTCCGGAGTGATGGATACGGCGGCTTATCGAAAAGCAAACTATCTGGTCGGAAATGAAGAGGGAGCAGCGGTGCTGGAGATGACCCTTTATGGCGGAAGCTGCAGATTTGAAGAGGATACGGTTATCGCGCTGACCGGTGCAGATATGCAGCCGACGGTGAATCAGAAACCAATTGCCATGAACCAGGCGGTGAAGGTACCTGCAGGCGGGGTGCTGAACCTTGGCATGGCAAAGACAGGATGCCGTGCCTATCTGGCTGTGGCAGGCGGATTTGAAGTGCCGAAAGTGATGGGCAGTTATTCTACGAACCTGAAATGCGGTATCGGAGGGCATGAAGGACGTGCACTGCAGATGGGAGACGAACTTCCCATTGGAGAAGCATTACATAGCTGGGATGAAGTGAAAGACCGGAAAGTATCGGTGCCGGATTACCCGAAGGAAGTGTTGGTATCTGTTGTGCCGGGACCACAGGAAGAATATTTTACAGAAGCAGGAATTCATCATTTTTATTCGGAAAGCTATGAAGTGACGGAGTCCTGCGACCGGATGGGGTATCGGCTGGAAGGACCGGAAGTGGAAAGTAAAAACGGAACGGATATTGTATCAGACGGCATTGTCTTTGGCTCTATTCAGATTCCATCCAGCGGAAAACCGATTATCCTGATGGCAGACCATCAGACTACCGGTGGATATGCCAAAATCGGAACTGTCACCCAGGCAGATCTTCCGAAAGTGGCCCAGTGTAAGCCGGGAGACCGGATCCGATTTCGGAAAGTGTCGGTGGAGGAAGCCCAGGAGATCAGCAGAAAAGAACGGAAAAAGGAGTGCTTTTAATGGATTATTATCATATGAAACCACAGGAGATCCGGAAGCTGATCTCAGAAGGAAAAATTACCGGACCCACGGCAGGCATGAGCGGTGGATATGCACAGGCGAATCTGGTTATTATTCCGAAAAAATATGCTTATGATTTTTTACTCTTTACCCAGAGAAATCCCAGATCCTGCCCGATTCTGGAAGTAGGAGATGTGGGAGACCGCTATCTGAAAACCATTGCTCCGGGATGTGATATTGCAAAAGAAATTCCGAAATACCGGCTCTATGAACATGGCGAGCTGAAAGGAGAATTTCAGGATGTGTCGGACCTCTGGCGAGAGGATCTGGTCAGCTTTCTGATCGGCTGCAGCTTCTCTTTTGAAGCTGATCTTCTGGAAGCAGGAGTTCCGGTCCGTCATATTGAGGAGGGCTGCAACGTTCCCATGTATAAGACCAATATCCCATGCGCACCGGCAGGTGTTTTCCATGGAAATATGGTGGTGAGCATGCGTCCGATTCCTCATGATCTGATTCCGAAAGCGGTACTGATCACCGGAGATATGCCGAAGGTTCACGGAGCACCGATTCATATCGGAGCACCGGAAGTGATCGGAATTACCGATCTGCTGCATCCTGATTTCGGTGATATGGTGACGATTCATGAAGGGGAGGTTCCCGTATTCTGGCCCTGTGGAGTGACGCCGCAGAATGTGATTATGGATTCCAAACCGGATTTCTGTATTACCCATGCACCGGGTCATATGCTGGTGACCGATGTGAAAAATATCAATTTGAAATACTGAGCAGGAAGTGAGCAGGATGAAAAAAGTAGATTTAAACTGTGACCTTGGTGAAAGCTTTGGAAATTATAAACTGGGGATGGATGAGCAGATTCTTCCGCTCATTACATCGGCAAATATCGCCTGCGGATTCCACGCATCTGATCCGGTGGTCATGAACAGAACGGTGAAGATGGCAGCAGAAAGTGGTGTGGCAGCAGGCGCCCACCCGGGTTATCAGGATCTGGTGGGATTCGGACGAAGAAATATGAATGTTGCGCCGGCAGAAGTGACAGACATTGTTATGTATCAGATCGGTGCACTGGAAGCATTCTGCCGGGCGAATGGAATTGCCATGCAGCATGTAAAACCCCATGGAGCCATGTATAATATGGCGGAGAAGGATGATAAACTGGCAGAGGCCATCTGCAGAGGAATCAAGGCTGTGAATCCGGATCTCATTCTTCTGGGACCAGGAAGCGGCAAAATGGTGAAAGCTGCAAAGGCACTGGGACTGAAAACTGCCGGTGAGGTATTTGCAGACCGTGCTTACATGGAAGATGGAACCTTAGTACCAAGATCTCAGGAAGGTGCCATGATTACCGATGAAGAGGAAGCGGTAGCAAGAGTACTGGAGATGGTACAAAAGGGAACGGTTACCGCGATTACCGGTAAAAAGATAGAGGTACAGGCAGATTCCATCTGTGTTCACGGAGACGGACAGAAGGCACTCCTGTTTGTTCAGAAGATCCGTTCGGAACTGGAAAAAGCAGGTGTAGTGATTGCACCGATGAAAGAAGTTATTGTGGGAGAGTCATGATGAGTAAATTAACACCGGAAGACGTAGTGCTTCGTTATTCGAAAAGAGGAATGAATATTCTGAAAAAGTATCTGAAAGATGGCTATTGCAGGACCGCAGCAGAAAAGCTTCTTCACGCAGAGCGTGGAACCGTTCTTCTGACCACTGGATTCTATGTGGCTGGTTATGCAGAAACGGATGGCCCTCTTGGCACCGTTGCCGTAGCGGAGGCCCTTAACCAGCTGGGATTTCATTCGGTCGTTGTCACGGATAAATACTGCAAGGGATTTTTTGAACTGAAACAGCTGGATGTAGAGTATGTGGACATTGCGGCAGATGAGCAGGTCTATGAAGATATTCTGGATAAATATCATCCAGTGTATATGATCTCTATTGAACGCTGCGGTGAGAACGCTGAGCATGAATATGCCAATATGCGTGGTGTCAGCATTACCAGCGAGACAGCAGCCATTGACCATCTCTTTGAACTGGCACCGGAAAAACACATTCCGACCATTGGTGTGGGAGACGGCGGTAATGAGATCGGTATGGGCAATGTAAAAGATATTATTTCCGAAAAACTGGAGCTGAACCCATGCGTAGTACCGGTGGATGATCTGATCATTGCAACCACGTCCAATTGGGGCGCTTATGCACTGACTGCATGGCTTCAGAAACTGTCAGGGGAAGAAGTACTCTTTACCTATGAAGAAGCAGAGCCTTATCTGGCAGCTACACTGGAGATTGGCAGTGTGGACGGCGTTCTCAAAGAGAAGAAGATGGGCGTGGACGGATTTGACATGACGGTGGAGAAAGAAATTCTGGATTCCTTGGCTGAAGCTATTGCATAAAAGTGCGATAGAATCGTGATTTGAGACTGCTGAACAGGCAGTCTCTTTTTTTAAACCTAAATGCAATGCAGTTGCATTGCATTGCGTATGGGACAGCAATGAATTTATGAAAGATGTGTAGAAATTAACAGGATTTTGACGAGAAATTAGCGAAAATTTAATTTGGCACAGCTCTTGCTTAATACTATGGCATAAGCAGATAAGAGAAGGAGAGGTATTTCACTTATGGATTATACAAATCTGTTTGCGGGAATTGACGGCAAAAAGTCAAAAGTCGGAATCATTGGCGCGACCCGTGGATACGGATATACATTACTTGCTCAGATTCTTCATGTGGATCTGATGGAACTGCGGGCAGTATGCTCCCGCCATCCGGAAGAGTGTCTGGCAGTATTAAAAGAGATTGGTTATGACGAAAATAAAATCGTCGTATGCAAGGACGAGGAAGAGATTCAGAAGGTTCCAGAAGATGCCATCATCATTGTGGCAGATTATCGTATGGTTATGGAATGTGGTGTGACCGGTATTGTAGAGTGTACCGGAAACACAACAGTAAGCTCCGATGCGGCAGTGATAGCACTCAATAAAGGTATCAATGTCTATATGGTTTCAAAGGAAACGGACAGTGTCAGCGGACCGGCACTTCACCAGCTGGCAGCAAAGAATCAGGCAGTTTATGCACTGGTAAATGGAGACCAGCCGAGAAATCTGGTAGACCTGATCTCCTGGGGAAAGACACTTGGATTGGAGATCATTGCAGCAGGAAAATCCAGTGAGTATGATTTTGTTTGGGACAGAGAGACTGGAAAGCTTACGTATACTGATGGCAGCGGTATCGAGGAAGATATGCCTCAGATGCTGGACTGCTGGAGATATGAAGGAACCAAAACACTGGAAGAAAGAAAGAAGCTTCTTGGAAAATATACAGAAGTCATTTGTGCAGATCTCTGCGAGATGAATCTGGTATCCAACATCACAGGTCTGGTTCCGGCAACACCTACCATGGATTATCCGATTGCAAAGCCAAGTGAGCTGGCAGACATCCTGATTCCAGAGGAAGATGGAGGAATTCTGAAGAAGACAGGCGTTGTGGATGTCTTCCATAACTTAAGGGGTGTGGATGAAGCAAGCTTCGCAGGCGGCGAATACCTTATCGTAAAATGCGACAATGCAAAGATGTGGGAGCTGCTGGAAGCAAAAGGTCATGTAGTAGGAAGAAATAAGAAATATGCATGTATCTACTGGCCGTACCACATGATGGGACTGGAAAGCCCGATCACCATTCTTTTGGGTGATCTCCTTGGAATCGGAACCCGTACAGACTGCCGTCAGGTATCTGTCCTCTCCGGTGTGGCAAAGGAGGACCTGAAAGCAGGAACGAAATTTACAGTACACGGACATCATCATGAAATCGATGGTCTGGCACCGGAACTCTTGGAAAGCAAAGAGGTACAGAATCTGGCACCGTACTATCTGCTGAGCGGTACGGAACTGACAAGAGAAGTAAAGAAAGGACAGCCAATCACCATGGATGACGTGGATCTGTCCAGATTGGATATCTATAAACTTTATGTACAGGGATTGAACCTGTAAAAGCCTTGAGGGGGGAGTAGAAATGCGGTTTGAAACTAAATATTTAATTCCTATAGGCAGCATTCTTTTCGGTGGAATATTTGCAGTTTTAAGTCTTTTGAATTATGAAATATATTCGCCGACGAAAGGACCTATGGCAGGATTCATGCCGGTATTGGTAGGCGGTTTTCTGGTATTTGTCGGTATTCTTGATTTAATACAGGCAAAAAAATATGAAGAGCCTACATTCGATTGTCAAAACTGGTTGCTTGTAATTTGTGTTCTTCTGGTTATAGCAGGACATTATATTATTGGAGTGCTTCCTGGAGGATTTATTCTTGCATTTTGCTGGCTGAAATTTAAAGAGAGATACTCCTGGAAAACAACACTTATTACGATGATATTTTTAATGGTACTTGTTATTGGAGTATTTGTAATTTGGCTGGATATCCCATTTGAATACGGAATTGTAGGAGAATTACTTATAAAATAGGGAGGGCGAAATGGAGAATTTACAATTTTTGCTGAGTGGTTTCAGCGTTCTGTTTACAGGGCAGAATATACTGATCGCTTGTCTGGGTGCAATACTTGGTATTTTTGTCGGAGCAATGCCGGGAATTGGTTCGCTGGCAGGAGTTGCGTTATTACTGCCCCTTACATATGGGATGAATGCTACAAGTGCAATTGTTTTATTATGTACGCTTTACTATGCATGTATGTTTGGAGGAAGTTATAGTGCAATCCTTTTGAACATTCCTGGAGATAGCCCAGCAATTATGACTACTCTGGATGGATATCCATTGGCGAAAAAAGGAAGAGCTGGGAAAGCACTGATGACCGCAAATATGTCTTCTTTTGTTGGCGGTTTTATAGGAATGGTAATACTTACTTATTCAGCGGTTGGATTAGCCAGACTTGGTTTAAAATTTGGACCGGCAGAAATGACGACACTTTTGATGCTGGCTTTAACCTCTGTTACGTGGTTGATTGGTGAAAACCCGATTAAAGGACTAATTGCTACTTTAATAGGTGCATTACTTACATGTATCGGAACTGATCCGATTAATGCCAGTTTAAGATTAACATTCCATAATATTTATCTTTTAGGAGGACTTCCATTTACACCACTTGTTATTGGAGCAGTAGGATTTTCACAGGTCATTGGTTTGGTAACAGAGAAAGATGGACAGGCGGTATCGGGCGAAAAACTTTCTGTAAAAAAGAATTTTCTGACTAAACACGAATGGAAAAGGATTCTTCCTGTATGTCTCAGAAATGGAGTATTGGGAACGATAGTTGGCATTCTTCCAGGAGCTGGAGCAACCACAGCATCCATGGTTGGATATATGACGCAGAAGAAATTATTTAAGTCAGAGGAGCCATTGGGAGAGGGAGCCATTGAAGGTATTGCTTCCTGTGAATCTGCTAACAATGCAGCATGCGCAGGCTGTTTCGCTCCATTGCTTGCCCTTGGAATTCCTGGCTCCAGTACAGGATCTGTCCTGCTTGGCGGATTGATGATGTGGGGATTACAGCCGGGACCATTACTTTTTACAACAAATTCAGATTTCGCATGGGGCTGTATTGCATCACTGTTCTTTGCAAATATTTTTGCACTTCTGTGTGGATTGTTATTGGTACCGATTTTGTCCAAGGTAATTTGTGTTCCTAATGGAATTCTGGTACCAGTTGTGACGATGATTTGTATTGCAGGTTCTTATAGCTGTACAAGATCTATTTATGGTGTGGTAGTTATGTTTGTCGCAGGAGTTGTCTGCTACTTTCTGGTAAAACACAAATATCCGATGGCACCATTGCTGCTGGCCTTTGTACTGGCTCCGATGCTGGAGACTTATATGAGAAGAGCGTTTGCTTCATCTGCAGGAAAGATTTCGATTTTCATTATTACTATCATGACACCGATTGTCAGAATGACAATTGCAAAAATTAAAAAACATTCATAGGGGGGCTTTACAATGAAAAAAGCAATTGCAACATTATTAATGTTAGGTTTAACGGTTTCCATGGTGAGTGGCTGTGGAAGTAAAGAAACAACATCTGAACCTGCAGCAGCGGAAGAAACAACCACAGAAGATACTGCAGATGCTGAGGATAGTGGTGAGGAGGAAGCAGCAGAAACTGCTGTAACATGGGCACCAGAAAAGAGTGTCAGCATTGTTTGTCTTTCTGCATCAGGCGGTGGAAGTGATATTAATACCCGTGCGGTTATTGATACATTTAAAGAGATTGGAATTGACACAGATTTTGTTGTAGATTATAAAAATGATGGTGGCGGAGCAGTCGGCTGGCAGTATGTTGCAGATGCTAAAAAAGATGATTATCTGTTGATGTGCTATGGATTTGGAGATGTAATCAATCAGGTTGACGCAGATATGTTTGGCGTTGATAGCTACAAAGCAGTAGCGGTTGTATCTGCGGAGCAGGAAGTACTTCTTTCTACACCACAGTGTAAGTATGAAGATTTTAATGCAGCAGTGGAAGCAGCAAAAGCAGGAACTGTTGTAACAATTGCAGGATCAGGCGGAGTTGACCCGATTACCTATCAGAAAGTGATCGCAGCTGCAGGACTTACAGAAGACCAGATGCCGTATGTACAGCATAACTCTACAGGTGAAGCTATTGTAACGATGCTTGGCAATCATGCAGATTTTGTTGTAGCAAAACCATCATCCTGTATTTCCTATGTTGAGTCAGGAGAGCTTGTTCCGTATGTAGCATTCCAGTCAGAGCATTTTGCAGCACCGCTTGATACTGCACCTACAGCAGAAGAGCTTGGACTTGGAGATATTGAGAGCCCGATGTGGAGAGGCTTTGCAGTTCCGAAAACAATTTCTGATGAAGCATATGCATACTACTGTGATATTTTCCAGCAGCTTGTAGATTCTCCGGAATGGACAGCAGAGTATGTTGATAAGTATGCAGCAAGCCCGGTCTTCCTTATTGGTCAGGAAGCACAGGATTACATGCAGGCATCTGAGGATGACTACAGAGAACTCAAAAAATAGAAAATAAAATTGTGAGCTGCTGTCACAGGAATGAAAGTTCCTGTGACAGCAGTTCTTTTTTTCGTTGTATAACAAAAACATGTTGTAATCTAAAAAACTATATGTTATTATAAACATACAGTAAATATAAATCTATCAAATCACATTTTCGGAAGCTCAGTTCGAGCAACATTCCCGACGATGAACACAACTGGATATGGAAACCGCGGGGATGGAAGCTCCGACAATAGGAAGTACAAGGCATGATGCCTGAAAAGGACTCTTTTCTTCACAGAATCCATATGTGAGAGGAAGGAGTTACATTGGAAAAACTTGTAGCAGAACAAAGGAAAGAAACGAAGAGACAATTTATTAATGCAAAGTACAAGGACAGTGTCTTTCGAATGGCATTTGAAGAGAAAAAGTATCAGCTGGAACTTTACAATGCGCTTAACGGGTCAGATTATGATGATCCGGAAGCAGTTGAAGTGACAACTCTGGAAGATACCTTTTTTATTGGAATGAGAAATGATCTGTCGTTTGTTGTGGGACTTTCTTTGAACATGTATGAACATCAGAGCACCAAAAATTTAAATATGCCGTTGCGTGGACTGATCTATTTCACACAGGTATATATGGAGTATATCAATAGAAATGGATATCGGCTTTATGCGGAATCTCAGATTCCTCTTCCATTTCCGAAGTATATTGTCTTCTACAATGGGGAAAAAGACGCACCGGAGGAAGAAGAATTGCTCTTATCAGATGCATTTCCGAAAGAGATGAAGGAACAGATACCGTCATTGGAATGCAGGGCGCGAGTGCTGAATATTAATTTTGGCCATAACAGAGAATTAATGGAAAAATGTCAGCGCTTGAGACAGTACAGTGAATTGGTAGCAATTGTCCGTGATTATCTGGAAAAGGGCATGGATAAAGAAGAAGCAATGCGCAAAGCGTGGGAAGAAGGCATGAAGAGAGGCTTGCTAACCGATATTTTAAGCAGAAACGGTACGGAGGTAATTGCAATGTTACTAAAAGAGTATGATCTGGAAGAAGCAAAAGAATACTGGAAAAAAGAAGCAGCGGAAGAGGCAACAAAAGAGGCAACCAGTAGAACGTTAGACAGGGCTGGAAAACTTTTCGATCTTTTGTTGTCACAGAAAAAATATGATGAAGCAAGAAGAGCAGCAACGGATGCGGAGTATCGAATGAAGTTATTTGAATTGTATGGCATCTAAGCTGTCAGGAAGTTTGACATCGGGGTAGTTCGTTGGAACTGCCTCGATGCTATTTTAACAGCGACCCAGGCAAGCCTTATTTATGATGTGATGCCATATTTTTTCATCTTCCGCCACAGTGTGCTGGTATCGATATGAAGTGCAGCAGCAGTTTCCTTGCGGCTGCCGTTATGCTCACGGAGAGCAGAGATGATCTCCTCTGCTTCGTCAGATTTGGCACAGGAAGTTTTTGTGGCAGACACAGGAGTCGAAGTGGCATTTGTGCCGGAAGCAATGGAGATATCTTCCATAGTTGCGGTTCCGTTTTCACACAGGACACAGAGTCGTTCACAGAAGTTGCGTAATTCCCGGACGTTGCCTTCCCATGGTTGTTGAAGAATCCAGCGTTGAGCATGCTCATCAAGATCTTTGAGAATACATCCGGTTTTCTGGCGTTCCAGGTTGATATAGCATTCGGTCAGTTCCAGAAGATCCTGTTCGCGTTTGCGAAGAGGAGGCAGTTCCAGTCTGAGGACATCGATGCGGTACAGCAGATCCTGACGGAAAAAGCCATCTTTTACTGCGGCCTGCATGTCTTTATTGGCAGCAGCGATGATCCGGACATTGACCGGGATCATCTGGCTTCCGCCAAGACGCATGATTTCCCGTTCCTGAATGACTCGCAGAAGTCTTGCCTGAAGATTGATAGCCATATCTCCGATTTCATCGAGAAACAGAGTGCCATTATGGGCAAGCTCAAACAGGCCGGCTTTTCCGCCTTTTATGGCTCCGGTGAAAGCTCCTTCCATATATCCGAATAACTCACTTTCCAGCAGAGATTCTGGAAGAGCAGCGCAGTTGATGGCTACAAACGGACCGTTTCTGCGGCTGCTGGCATTGTGGATACTTTGAGCAAACAGTTCTTTTCCGGTGCCGGTTTCTCCATGAATAAATACATTAGATTCTGCATGGGCATATTTGCGGGCGGTCTGAATAGTTTCTTTCATAATCCGACTGTTGCCGACGATGTGTTCAAAATGATATTTTGCACGAAGCCCTTTACTATGAAGCTGCTTTCTGATGCGTCCTTCATCTTCCTGGATGTTTTCAATATCACGGAAAGTGATAATAAAACCATCCGGCTGATCGTTTTTTTCGGAAAGCCGCACACAGTTTACCATATATTGTCGCCTTCCAGAAGTAATCAGCCGCGAGAGAATATTCTGGGTCTCACTGGTGAGAGAGAGTTCCGGAAGAAAATGAGTCAATGGTTTTCCAATCATCCAGTCTGGTGTATGATGGCGGCCCCGGTCATATTGATTCAGCCGTTCTGCGGCAAAGCGGTTAACGGAGAGAATATTTCCGGAGATATCAGTAGACACGATTCCTTCAAAAGAGTAGTCCATGATTGCTTGCAGATATTCTCTCTTTTCTTTTTCGCTTCTGGAAAAGCGCATGGCAGTAATTGCTTCTTCCACCGCCTGATAGATGCTTTCTTTTCCGGATTGCAGCAGAATATAGGGAATATTCCTTCTGCTGGCAACCTGACTTAAGGAACGTCCTCCGATGACTGCATCTACACCTTCTTTCAAAAGCTGATCAATTGCCTGATCAAGCATGTCTGAACTTTTTACCTGGCAGGAGGTGACTTCTACATCATCCAGAATTTCGTTAAAAGAATCAGCACCGAAAATCATATTTGTAGTCCCGATAAAAGCAATCTTTTCGCAATGATATGTGCGGATGCATTTTTTTGCAGCTTTCATCATGTCAAATGCAGATACCTGAAGTTCAATTTTCGGAATACTGGTTTTGATGGAAGCGGCGGTAAATCCACGTGCGATGATAATATCAGCGGCATCATTTTCAATGTCGAGATGTCCACCGATCTCAGCCAGACGAATATCATAGCTGATCTCTTCTTCCTTCAGGGATGCAACTTCCTGAAAGACCTGTTTTACACTCTGTTCTACTTCCAGATATGGGATTACAAAAAGAATTCGAAGCATAAGATGAATCTCCTCGTATGACGGAAAATATATACTTAGTTTAGCACAGGAATCAAAAAGAGACAATTCTGGGACCGAAACTGAACAATATTTTTCTATAATCAAAAGATATGTACATAAAAACAAAAGATATTACCTTTCTTTTTAAAAATAAATCGGTATTAATGTAGTCCATCAGATAGAAAGCAGACAACGGTGTTTGTAAAAAATACCATTGCCTGTTTTTTTAGTTTACAGCAGACGGGATGGAGTGTATGCCATGGAAAAGAAATATATCGTAACCATTACCCGTGAATTCGGAAGTATGGGAAGACCCATTACAAGAAGACTGTCAGAACTTCTGAATGTGGAATTCTATGACAGGGATATTGTAGAGGAGACGGCACGGCAGATGGAACTGCCGCTTTCCGTAGTCAGTAAAAATGAGGAAAGTAAAGGCGGCATTTATGCCAGAATGAAGTCTCCCCTTGGAAAATTTTCTTCAGAAAAGCAGAATGAAATTTTCAGAGTACAGTCAGAGATCATTAGAAAGCTGGCAGCAAAAGAGTCCTGCGTAATTGTAGGAAGATGTGCAGAATATGTATTAAAAGACTATTCCAACTGTTTCAATATTTATATCTATGCTCCCTTTGAAAAAAGGATCGAGAACTGTGTGACACAGCTTGGCATGGAAGAGGATGTGGCTATAAAAATGATCATGGAGGTCGATAAGGCCAGACGGAAGTATCATAAGAAATATACCAATTACTATCCGTCTGACCTGAACAACCGGAATCTGATGATCGACAGCAGTTTCTTCGGAGTAGAAGGAACGGCACAGATGGTAGCGGATATCGTAAGAAAGCATTTCGGAGAGTCCGAGACAATTGCATAATTTATCTGAGAGAAACGATGGTGTTTTCATAAAAGAAAATACTGTCGTTTTTTTATAACAGAAAGACGAGGAGGAATATTATGAGAAGAAAGACAAGATGGATGGCGCTGTTCATGGCAGCAGCAATGATGATGACCGGATGCGGAAGCTCAGGAAGCACAGAAAGTACAGATGCAGCAGCTGACACTGCAAGTGCTGCGGAATCTGTATCAACAGATACCTCTTCCGCCGGTGGAACACACAGAGCTGTCCCACAAGCTGGAAGAATACACAGGGGTGTATGAAAATCCTGCCTATGGGGAACTGAAGGTGGAGCTGGCGAAGAATGGCCTGTATCTCCACTTTAAAGACTGGCTGCTTCCTATGGAACATTTTCATTATGATACTTTTCGGGTACGCGGGGTAAAAGAAGACACGATTTTTATTACCATGCCTCTTTTTCTTTTCGGAGGTGAGCAGATGCAGAAAGTGATGTTTTACGATAAGGCAGGATTGCTGGCGGAACAGATCAAAAATATGGAATTCTGGACGATGCATCAGGAATTTATGCTGCTGGATACTGCCCGGACGGAAGAAGAACTGGTGCGATTTTTGTGGCGGATAAAACGAAATACAGAATGTATGAGAAGCTGGTCAGCGGAAGACCCTGGCTTGAGAAACTGTTGTGCAGGGAAGAATTCACAAGCCATGGTATGGTGTCTCCGAAAAATATGGAAGACGTCATCACAGACTGGGAGGGCTGCTTCCAGAGAGTCAAGGTGCTTCTTGACAAATACCGCCTGATGGAAGACCGGCAGATAGGAAGGATTGCTTCCTGGGTTATGGAACATGTGGATGAAAAAGTAACGCTGGAAAATGTGGCGGCGGATGTTGCAGCTGCAGTCGGTTATTCCAGTGCCGAGTATTTTTCCAGAATATTCAGGAAGAAAACAGGTGTCACACCAGCTGTCTGGCAGAAAGACAGGAACAGTCTGCAGAAAAATTGACACTTCATTTTGAAGACGCTATAATATTTTTGAATTCAAAAAAGGATGCGTGTGGCAATGAAGAAAAAAGAGCAGAATAAAAAGCGCTTTCCTGTACTGACCGTAATTTTTTGTGTGCTGATACTTGGGGCACTTGGTGTCTATGCAGGTGGTGTCTTTTATTATCAAAATCATTTTGTAAATGGAACTGTGATTGATAAAGCGGATGTATCCGGCATGACGCTGGAGGAATTAAGCGGTCAGGTGCAGGACTATATGCTGCAGATTACAGAGCGGAAGAGCGATGGCAGTACGCTGGATGAAGATATTCAGGGAACCTCCATCGGGCTTGGATACTCTTCCATGGAGCCGCTGGAAACGATTATGAGGGAACAGAATGTGTGGCTGTGGTTTTTGAAACCGGGTACGGCGCATGAACTGGAAAAGGTGATTTCCTACGACGAATCTATGCTGGAACAGGCAGTCGACGGACTGAAAGGATTTGACAGTTCTTTTGCATCTGCTCCGACAGATGCGTATATCAGTGATTATGTAGAGGGCAGCGGATTCTCCATCATTTCGGAAACGCAGGGAAATGAACTGAAGAAGGAACAGACACTGGATGTGATCCGGGCAGCGGTAGAGGGGCTTGAGAATCATGTCAATCTGGAGGAAGCAGACTGTTACGAAGTGCCGGAGATTACGTCGGAAAATGAAGAGCTGAAGGCACTGCTTGAGAAAATGCAGAAATATGCAGGTATCAGCATTACATATACGTTTGGAGAGAATAAGGAAGTGTTGGATGGTCCTACCATTTCTTCCTGGCTTCATGTAGATGGATTTGAAGTGGAGCTTGATACGGCACAGGTGGAAAATTATGTGGCGACCCTTCGAAAAAAATATGATACCATCTTCCGCCCGAGAACGTTTATGACCAGTTATGGGCAGGAAGTCACGATTGATGGCGGAGACTACGGCTGGTGGATGAATTATGACAAGGAAGCGGAAGAACTGGAAGCCATGATTGAAAAAGGTGAAAGCGGAGAGCGGACGCCGGTCTACTATCAGACGGCAGCTTCCTATGGTACGCCGGATTATGGAACGACCTATGTGGAGATTAATCTGACAGCGCAGCATCTTTTCTTCTACCAGGACGGAAAGCTGATGATGGAGTCCGATTTTGTATCCGGTAATTCGGCAAAAGGATATGATACTCCGGCAGGTGTCTACAGCATTACTTATAAACAGAGAGATGCGACACTGACCGGCGAAAACTATCAGACGCCGGTATCCTACTGGATGCCGTTCAACAAGAATATCGGCATGCATGATGCAAACTGGAGATCCAGCTTTGGCGGAACCATTTACAAGACAAAAGGCTCCCACGGATGCATCAATATGCCGCCTGCGAAAGCACAGGAAATGTACAGTTATGTGCAGAAAGGAACACCGGTCATCTGCTATCATCTGGCAGGCACGGAACGGTCTTCCGAGCAGGAGAAGGGGGCACCCAGCGAGGGCAGTGAAGCAGCGGATACTTCTGTTGAGACAGATGCAGCGCAATAATAACAATATCTTCAGTTTTCTTAAATATCTGTTAAGATGCTTTCAAAACGAAGCAAAATAGTGTATACTGTATAGGTGCCGGAAAGAAATTTCCAGGCACCTATTTTCGAATATAAGGAGAAAGGATTTAGTTGCATGAAGAAAAAAACATTACTTCTTTTCCTGTCCGCAGTACTGGCATGTTCCATGCTGACCGGATGCGGTGAAAGCTCTGATGATACAGCAGCGCCGACCGTTACTGATGTTTCAGAGGGAGAGAATTCAGCAGAAGCATCGGAGGAGGACACAGAAGAAGCACCTGTAGAGGAAGAGACACGTGAGGGAATGTACCGCAGTGAGCTGACCAATGAATGGATTGATGAGAGCCTTAAGAACCAGCGTCCGGTTGCCATTATGGTAGATAATGAGAAGACCGCTCTTCCCCATTACGGACTGAATGATGCTGATATCGTCTATGAGATGATGAACAGTACCGCAAACGGAGAGATTACCCGTTTCATGGCTCTTTTCAAAGACTGGGGCAGTATCAAACAGGTAGGAAGTATCCGAAGTGTACGTCCGACGAACTTTATGATTGCACCGGAGTACAATGCAGTTGTGATTCATGACGGAGGTCCTTTCTATATTGACGCATACCTGAAGAATCCGTGGGTAGAGCATTTAAGCGGTGGATTCGCACGTATCAAGAATGGAAAGCCGAGAGAGTTTACCGAGTACGTAACCACTGGTGAGGTTGAGAAACGTATGAAGGCAGCAGGATACTCTACCGAGTATAATGATTACGCCCAGGGAAATCACTGGCTGTTTGCAAGCGAGTCCAATCCGGTAGATCTGTCTGAAGCAGCAGATTCTAAGGATTGTACTCTGGTGGATCTGCCCTTTGATCACAACGGATCCCAGCTTGATTATGATGCAGCAAGCAATACATATCTTTATTCTGAGTATGGAATGAAACATGTAGATCCGCTGGATGATAACAAGCAGATGGCATTCACCAATGTCATTCTGCAGTGTGCGCCGGTAACCCAGTATGACAGCAACGGTTACATGCAGTTTAACATTCTGAATTCCACGGGAGAGGGCTACTATATCACCGGAGGAAAGGCAATTCCGGTGACCTGGTCCAAAGGTCATGACATGTCCCCGACCAAGTTCTACGAGGAAGATGGTACTGAGATCACCCTGAACACAGGTAAGACCTATATCGCACTGGTAAGAGACAGCAGATGGAGTGAGCTGGTGCTTAAATAAAAGCAATCATAAAATCCGGAGCGGAATTTTCCGCATCCGGATTTTTGTTGTACAAATAGTTATAAAATATCCCGCGGCAGCTCCCGTTCTGCCATCACACTCTTATAAGCAGGACGGATAATCTTGTTCATGCCAACGATCTCTTCCAACCGGTGAGCGCTCCAGCCGACGATTCTTGCGATGGCGAAGATCGGTGTGTAAAGCTCTACCGGAATATCCAGCATGTCATAGACAAATCCGCTGTAGAAGTCTACATTGGCACTTACAACTTTTTTACGTTTATGTGCTTTTGAAATTACATCAGGTGCAAGACGTTCAACATTCTTGTATAATGCTAATTCATCAGTACGACCTTTTTCAACAGCAAGCTTTTCTGTAAACTGTTTAAGAAGAATTGCTCTAGGATCAGATATGGCGTAAACTGCATGTCCAATACCGTAAATAAGACCTGACTTATCGTACAGTCTCTTATCAAGTATACCACGAAGATATTTCTTGATTTCTTCATCGTCATTCCAATCATTAACAGCTTCCTTCATGTTGTCAAACATACGCTTAACCTTTACGTTAGCACCACCATGTCTAGGACCTTTTAAAGAACCAAGAGAAGCAGCAATTGCTGAATATGTATCAGTACCTGATGAAGATACAACGTGAGTAGTGAAAGTAGAGTTGTTACCACCACCATGCTCAGCGTGTAATACTAAAGCTAAATCTAATATTTTGGCTTCCAGTTTTGTGTACGTACTGTTTGGTCTAAGCAGTCTTAAAATATTTTCAGCTGTCGAAAGATTTGGATCTGGATTAATAATATGCAAGTCATCACCATAATGATAATGTCTCATTGCGTGATAACTGTAAACAGATATTAATGGAACTCTTGAAATAAGACTGATACACTGTCTTACAACATTTGGTATGGATGTGTCATCGGGATTGTCATCCCATGAATAAAGAGATAAAACACATCTTGCCAATTGGTTCATCATATCCGAACTTGGTGCTTTCATGATAATATCTCTAACGAAAGTAGAAGGTAATGTTCTGTATTCAGAAATTACCTTATTAAAGTTTTCTAGTCTACGTGCTGTTGGTAGTTCTCCAAATAAAAGAAGATATGTAACTTCTTCAAATCCGAAACGGTCTTCTTTAATAAAACCGTTAACAATATCATTTATATCAATTCCACGATAAAATAATTTACCCTCACAAGGAACAGATTTTCCATCAACAACGTCAAAAGAATGAACATCACCGATTTCTGTTAGTCCTGTAAGAACACCCTGACCACCTTTTTCACGAAGACCGCTTTTTACATTATATTTGTCATATAAAGTAGGGTCGATACATGAATTAGTTATGCATCGGTCAGCATATTTGTTTATTTGTGGCATTAATTTTTCTTCGTCTACAGGTTTACGAATATTTGGCATAAAATGTGCCTCCTCTCTGTAACAATAAAATTTGTAATTGTGTAAAAATTAATAAAAGTGATTAATCTGCTAAATAAAATTAAATAGCCAGTTAATAAATTAAATAAACTGTAATCAAATTTTGCTTTCACAGTTTAACACTTTAATTAAGTATTTTACCATAAAATAGCATTTTTCTCAATGTGTGGTAAAAATATATGAATTATCTCTTATGAGGATAGCTAAAAATAAGAATATTTGAAATTATGAAAAGATTCTTTCTTCATATTCTTATTTTTATGTGGTAGAATATGTAGGAATATGGGGTTGTATACCCTAATATAAATGATTATGCAGAATTAGGGGAGAGAGCCTTTTGAAACTGTAATCATTTTATATAATAAAATTTTAGAACAAAAGAGGCAAAAAATGGATATTTTTGACTATGCAAGAAATATAAATAGTGAAAAGGAATCACCTTTGGCAAGTAGACTTAGACCAACAACTTTAGAGGAAGTAGTTGGTCAGGAACATATAATAGGCAAAGGTAAATTGTTATATAGAGCAATTAAAGCTGACAAGATAAGTTCAGTAATCTTTTACGGCCCTCCGGGAACGGGAAAAACTACATTAGCGAAAGTAATTGCAAATACTACAAGTGCAGAATTTACACAGCTTAATGCAACTGTAGCAGGGAAAAAAGATATGGAAGAAGTTGTTGAAAAAGCCAAAAACAACATGGCAATGAGTGGTAAGAAAACAATTCTTTTTGTAGATGAGATTCACAGATTTAATAAGGGACAGCAGGATTATCTGTTACCTTTTGTAGAAGATGGAACGGTAATCTTAATAGGTGCAACAACTGAAAATCCATATTTTGAAGTAAACACAGCTTTAATATCAAGATCAATTATTTTTGAATTGCAGCCACTTACGGCAGAAAATATTAAAACCCTGATATACAGAGCTGTTAATGATGCAGAAAAAGGTATGGGTGTGTACAATGCGATTATTGACCATGAGGCGGTAGACTTCTTAGCAGAACTTTCAAACGGTGATGCAAGAACTGCCCTTAATGCAGTGGAACTGGGAGTTTTAACAACTGATCCAGGTGAAGACGGAAAGATTCACATAACCCTACAGGTGGCAGAACAGTGTATTCAAAAAAGAGCCCTTAGATATGACAAAGGTGGAGATAATCATTACGATACTATTTCTGCATTTATAAAAAGTATGCGAGGTTCTGATCCTGACGCAGCAGTGTATTATCTGGCAAAAATGCTTTATGCAGGAGAAAGTGTTGATTTTATAGCAAGAAGAATTATGATTTGTGCTGCAGAGGATGTGGGACTTGCCAATCCACAGGCATTAGTTGTAGCAACATCTGCGGCTGATGCAGTTCACAGAGTGGGTATGCCTGAAGCGCAGATTATTTTATCAGAAGCTGTTATTTACGTGGCAACTTCTCCAAAAAGCAATGCAGCCTGTAATGCAATTTTTAGTGCCATGTCTACTGTTAAGAATACAACAACAGAGAAGGTGCCAACTCATTTAATGGATGCACATTATAAGGGTTCAGCGAAACTTGGACATGGAATAGGTTATAAATATGCTCACGATTATCCAAATCATTATGTGGACCAGCAGTATTTACCTGATGGTCTTGTAGGAACGAAGTTTTATGAGCCCGGTGATTTAGGATACGAGCAGGAAGTAAAAGAGTATTTTAAGTTAATAGGAAAATAATTTTTGAGGTAATTTAATTGAAAGTATTAATGGAAAGACTTGCATCAGGTAATGTTTCATACGAAATTGCTGATGCTTTAATATCTGAAAATAAAATAACTGTTGAACTGGATGCTGATGAAACTATTGAAGGTGACATTGCAATTGTAGGAAAAAACTCAATGGACATAAAAGGGATTGCGTATTCTTCAGACAGCCATTTTGTGTTTAGATACAATCAGTTTAACGGTATAAAAAATAGATTACATTATATTATAAATGGGAAAAATCTTGTACCAAACAAAGTGTGTATAGGAAAAATAAATATAATAACAACAGCAGGTGAATTTGAGATACCTTTTGAAATAAAAGTAAAAGAAAGGGAAATTGTTACAGAAATAGGAGTGCTAAAAACACTTGAGGACTTTGTGGAATACGTTAGAACTAATTATGACGAAGCCTTGATTTTGTTTATTTCAAAGGAATTTTCTGAATATTTCTTAAAGGGTGATAATCATGGTATAGCTCTCTATAAGCAGTTAATGAGAAACGCAAATAGAGATGTTGCCTTAGAAGAATTCATGGTTGCAATGGGCTTAAAAGAACCTGTAAAAATATCATTAAAAAGTGAAACAAAAGAATATGAGAATTTAACAGACAATTATGGTGACACATTAATTATTACAAGAAACACATGGGGCTATGCCGAAATTGATGTGGAATTAGAGGGAGAGTTTTTCTATAACTGTAAGGAAAGAATTACAAGTGAACAGTTTAACGGAAAGACAATGGAATATTCTTATTATTTAAACACTGCAAAGCTTCATTGTGGCATGAATGAAGGAAAGATTATTTTTAAAACAGCAGGTGGAAAAGAAGAATACAAGGTTGTTGTAAAGAATCCAAAAAATGACAACAGTGATTATATAAAGCTAAGAACAACAGACGGTTTCTTAATAAAGAATTATTTGAAATTCAGAACAGGTAACATAACAGGCAGAAAGTGGATTGATGATGCGGCAGATATTGCTGAACAGAGATTAACTGTAGATAACAGTGATATTACAGGTAATCTGTTAAAGGCGCAGGTGGCTATTCTTAATAACAACAAAGAACTTGCCAAGTTAGCATTAGATGAGTCAGCTAAATATATTCAAGACAGCAATCCTAAAAATGTAATTGCCTACTGTTATTATTTATATCTGGCAGCTTTGTACAAGAACGAATATGACTTTACAAATGAAGCTAAGAAAAAAATAGAACAGTATTATGAGGGTGGTCACGATAACTGGCAGATACTTTGGATTTTATTTAATATGGACAGCAGATATGACGAAAATCCAAGTCTTAAATACACATTAATTAAAAGAATGTTTAATAAAGGCTGTACAAGTCCTGTTATGTATTATGAAGCTGCTAAAATCATTAATAAGCAGCCTGAACTTCTTCGTGTAATGAACAGATTTGAAATTCAGGTTTTAAACTTTGCAGGAAAATATTCAATGGTAAAAGTAGAGCTTGCAAAGCAGGCAGCTGACCTTATGAATAGCGAGAGAAGTTTTAAGCCGTTATATATTGATATTTTAAGCAGAATTTATAAAGAAACTAAGGACAATGAAGTTTTAACTTCAATATGCAGTGAAATAATTAACAGCGGAAAAATCAGTAATGAATATTTTAAGTGGTTAAGAGAAGGTGTAAGAAAAGAATTAAAAATTACTAACCTTTATGAATACTACATATATTCAATAGACATTAACAGTTATGAACCACTGGAGAAAACAGCCTACAAATATTTTTCTTATGGTACAGATACATTGGTTTATAACAAGGATTATTTTTATGCCAATATGCTTGAAAACTTAGGAAAAAATGATGAACTATATCCTAAGTACAAAGCCGGCTTGGAGAAATATGTAACAGAACAGTTGCTTAAAGGAAACAACAATATACATTTAAAGAAAATATATTCGTATATATTAGATGATGAATTTTTAGATGGTAACTTAGATGAATATATGCCTGGAATTATGAACACTTATAGAATGAAGGTTAATAATCAGGACATAACAAATGTTATTGTTTCCCACAAAGAAGTGGAAAGTATACAGAGCATGCCATTAACAGATGGTGAAGCGTATATTACATTGTATACAAAAGAGCCGGTAATTGTTTTCATTAATCATAGTGGAAAAGTATTAGCAGATGTAGATTATACCATGGAAAAAATGGAGGTTACGGCACCACTTACAAAGACAGGCAATAATCTAATGACAATGCTATGTCAGTTAGAAGATGTTATGGATTCTCCTGAAAAATATGTAGGGCAGGTTGTACAGCTTAAAGAAATAGAAGAATCTGACACATTAACAGTTGAGTTTAAAAATTACTTAAAAGAGTTTATTGTTGATTATTATTACAAGGAATTTGATAAGGGACAGTTTGATGACTATATACTTGAGTTTGACATGGAAGAGTTGTCAATGGCATCAAGAAACAAGTTACTTGAAATTCTAATTAAAAAAGAACTTTGGGAAAAGGTTATGCCATATTTAGATAAGTATGGTTATTTGTCAATTAACGAAGGTCTTTTAGAAAAAGTCTGCAGGCATTATGTTGCAGAACAACACTACAGTGAAAATGAATTATTAACAGAAATCTGTGGTTATGTATTTGAGAAAGGCTGTACGGATGAAGCTGTTCTTAAATACATGGCAAAATACTATAATTCAGGAACAGAGAATTTGTACAAACTTTATACTCAAATGAAAGCAATGAATATAACAGACAATGAATTTGTAGAAAAATTACTTGTACATGTTATTTTTGAAGGACAGGTTAATGACAGATTATATGAATTGTATAAAGAGTATATAAAAGGCGTAACAAGAACAGTAATAAGAAAAGCATTTTACAGTTATGTAACATACAATTATTTTGTTAAAAAAATCCAATGTCCGGATAGTGTTTGGGAGATTTTGGAACAGGAATATTTTAACGGGTTGGCAACACCTGTTATTGTTAAAATAGCTTTTGTGGAAAAAATGTCCTCAAAAACTAATATTACTGAAAGACAAATTAAAATTTGTGAAGGATTAATAAAGAGTCTTGTTAAGGATAAGATTATTTTTCAGTTTTATAAAAAGTTTAACAGATGGTTTAAAATACCATTTGACTTAATAGACAAAACAATAATTGATTATAGAACTAATCCAAAACACAGAGTTAATATTGTTTATACAATTAACAAAAACGGTGGTGAACAGGTAGAAAATACTGAAGAAATGAATAGCATTTATCCGGGGATTTTTACAAAGAATATCATTATGTTCTATGGGGAAAAAATTACTTACAAGATTTTGGAATATTCTGATGAGTATCCTTATGGAAAAGAAGTTGCAACTGACTCAATATGTATTAGTGAGAAAAATACATACAATGATGAAAGTAGATTTGGAATGATTAACAGTATGATGATATGCCGAAAAATTGGAAGAGAAGACGCAGCGAGAGAAATGATGCAGTCTTATCAATTGTGTAAGAAAGCAGGTAGAGAAATATTCAAATTACTATAAATTATTGTAGAAAACACAGAAATATATTTGAGATACAAAAACAAGGGAGGAATGAAAGTTGGCAAAAGAAATAATTTTAGGAATTGATTTTTCAAGAGATTATTCACAACTATCATATTTAGATGATACAGGAAAACCAAAGTCGGTTAGTATAGGAACAGAAAATAACTATCTTATACCAACTGCGGTTTGCTTTAACAGTGAACTAAAAGAGTGGTCTGCAGGAGATGAGGCAATAAACAAAAGCCACAGTGAAAACAGCAGACTGATTAGGGAACTACCTTTATTATTTAATGAGGATACAGAAGAAGATGTAGGGAAAATAATGACGGTTTTCTTTGCATATTTATTGAAACTTGCAGTTAATCAATGTAATGGAAGACTTATAAAAAATATTTTAGTAACTGTTGAGGAAGTTAATCAAAATGTACTAAAAGGCATAAAAGAAGTTTTGACTGACCTAGGTTACCAGAAAGATGATATCAGAGTAATAAGTCATTCAGAAAGTTTTGTTTATTATACACTTAATCAGAATAAAGATATTTGGATTAACAAAGTTCTGTTTTTGGAGTTAAACGAATATGAATTTGCCTGCAGACGTTTAGAGGTTGTAAGAGGTCGTGAACCACATGTTGCCGATGTGAAAGTAGAAGATTTAAGTAATCTTTTTGACTTGGAAATGGCAAAAAAAGACATTCATTCATGTGATAGAATTTTGGCAGATTACATGGATGAGTTATTAAAGAAACATGTAGTTTCAGGAATTTATTTGTCAGGTGCTGGTTTTTATCTTGATGGCTGGCAGAAGACTCTTCAGACAATCTGCAGAAACAGAAGAGTATTCAAAGGTAATAATTTAATTGTAAAAGGTGCGGCATACGGAGCAAAAGAATGTTTCCTGCCACCTACTCTTGATAAATATCTTATTTCATGTAAAGGAAGAACAAGAGTAAAGATAACAATGGCTGTAGAATACAAAGGTAAGGACAGTAACATAACCTTATCAAACATTGGAGATTACTGGTATGATGCAACATCGAAAATGGAATGCATTATGGAAAAGCCAACAAAAGCAGTTTTTGAAATTCAGGATTTAATTAATCATTCTAACGATACATTCAAAATTGACTTAAGGGATTTTCCTGAAAGAGAGCCCAACACCACAAGAATAGAAGTTGATTTCAGATATGTGGAAGAAAACAAATTTGAAATAACAATAAAAGATTTAGGCTTCGGTGACTTTTTTGAAAGTTCAGGTATGACTGTCACAAGAGAAGTGACTTTACAGTAAATCATGGAAAGGCAAGGTACAAAACGTGAACTATATTAGATTATGTACAACTCATTGTGATAAACCTTTTTACATAAAAGAAGTAAATAAAAATATTTATTCAATTGAGGAATTAAGTTATTATCTGTACAATTATCTGTATTTAATTGATGACAAATTTTTCAGTGATGAGTTAATAGATTACATCGACAAGGATTTAAAGCAGCATAATATTGCAGCAGGCATCAAACAGATAATTGCTAATGAAGGTGAAATTGGTGAGAAGATTGCTTATGTTATAAAGAACTCAGAGTATTTTACAGATAAAATGGCTGAAAAGCTGGGTAATCATTTAGAGGCTCTTTGCTCAAAAACAGCAGCAGAAAGATGGAAGGCAAAAGCTGACATTCTAATGGATACTGAAAAATATAACATGGCAATAACTTATTATAACAACATATTAAGTAAGGCAATTAACAATGATTTGCCAGAGAGATTTTATGGTGATGTGTACAACAACTTAGGTGTTGCCTATGCAAGACTTTTTGAGTATGAACAGGCAGCAGCAGCTTTTAGAAGTGCTTACAGATTAAACAAAACCAACGAATCTTTAGAATCAATTATTATGTGTGATCTTATTACAGATAACGACAAAAGATTGAAAATAGACCAAAACAAATATTCAGTAACTGACACTGTTGTAAACAGACTTCGTTCCGAACTTATAAAAATGAAAGTAGAAATTCAGTCAGATTGGGATAAGGAAAAAGAAGAAGATTTTATAAGAAAATGTCAGAAAGAATATATTGTAGAAATTAATAGTTAAAATTTCGAAGATTATATTGAATGAAAAAGCACCCTCAAATGAGGGTGCTGAATTTGTTATGAGTATTGTTATTTGTATATAATGATTTTATTCTAAGTTACTTATTTTAAAACGTAGAATTCGGTCAACTTTATATTTGCATGAAGCATATGAGATTGACTCAAAAGTTTTTTATGACTACCCCTTGCGTATAATCGGGAACATACATCACAAGCTTTTTTGATAATGTAGGGCTACTACTTGTTTTACTACCAATTGAATAGCCGTACATTTTTTGCTTGTTGGCGTTGCATTGTCCTGACCACAATTTTCCTTTAGCGTATGTAAGATAATTTTAGATAAATTTTTCATAACATACCTCCTCCTGCGTAAATATATCACAAAATAAATATAAAAGTTAAATTAATTGATGTGTTAAGTGGAAATCAGTTTAAATGTTATAGAAAATGTGATATTATATGCTGATAGGATAAATATGAGAGGTATAGGGAAATATGAAAGAGAATTTCTCAAAAAAAGATACAAAAATAATAAAAGGTATAGCAATTTTATTTTTAATGTTTCATCATTGCTTTTTATCAGGAGACAGATATAGAAATTTGCAAGTAGTCTTTAGTCCTTTTTCGGAGAGTATTGTGAATTATATAGCTGCTTTTCTAAAAATCTGTGTACCGATTTTTGTTTTTTTAACAGCTTATGGCATTACAATATCATTAAAAAAACAATATCAGTTGTCAAAATTGAAATATGACAATATTTCCGAATATGTTAAACATCGATTTTTTAATTTGTATATAGGCTGGATATTTGTGTTTTTATTCTGTGAAATATTTGGACTTATTTACAACAGACTTCCAATCGAGATATATGGGAAAAATATTCAAGGAGTAATATATTTCTGTTTAGATGGACTAGGGATAGCCAATTTGTTTGGTACACCTACGTTAGTAGGAACATGGTGGTATATGAGTTTGGCTGTTACACTTATTTTGATTATTCCACTTGCAATTAAGATATACGAAAAAATTGGTTTTGTGTATATGTTTGTTTTGTTTTCAATTTTATCAAGACAATTAGCAGTGACAGATTCGTCTATAATACATTGGTTACCTGTTGTGTTTTTAGGAATTGTAAGTGCTGATAAAAAGTGGCTTGTGAAAATTGCAAATTATGAAGTGATAAAAAAATCAAATATTCTTAATAAAACAGTTAAATTATTAGTAGGAATTATTTTAATACTTGCATCCATTAAATTTAGACAGAGTGGAGTATCAGCAATTTTGTTTGAAATAAAAGATGGGGTAATTCCTTTTATAGTTATTTGTTTTTGCTATGAATTTATAAATCCTATAAAATATTTAAACACAGCACTTGGTTTTATAGGAAAGCATTCAATGAATATTTTCCTGATACATACATTTATCAGAGCAACGTATTTTAGAAAGTTTATTTACAGTTTTAAATATCCACCGGTTATAATTATTGTTCTACTTGCAATAAGCCTGATGGTATCAATGATTGTCGAATTGATGAAAAAGTATTTGGGATATAATAAAATGACTGATAAAATCAGAGAAAAAGTTGACAAATATAAATAAAATTTATATTATATTTCTATATGTCAAATGCGATGATGAAAAGGAGTAGCAAATAACCTTTGACAGAGAGAAGGGAATGGTGGAAGCCCTTTAGAGAAGTGTTTGTGAAGGTAGTTTCTAAGCAGTTGTGGTGAGAAAGAGTTCATTAGCCACAATCGGTTCGTCTCCGTTATAGGATAAGAGAAGAGATAAATGAAGGTGGTACCGCGAATTTATTCGCCCTTTAGTGCTACCATTGGAATACAGAAGAAAAAGAGTAGCGTTGCTGCTCTTTTTTCTTGTATGTGTACTAATTGACAAAAATAGACACACATTGCCACCAGCCGAAGGCAGGGCAAAGTTACAGGAGGAAAAAATGAAGGAAATTGAGAAGAATTACAATCCCGCAGAGATTGAAGACAGACTTTATGAGAAGTGGCAGGAGAAGAAATACTTCCATGCAGAAGTAGACAGAAGTAAGAAACCATTTACTATTGTTATGCCACCTCCAAATATTACAGGACAGCTCCACATGGGACATGCCCTTGATAATACAATGCAGGATATTTTAATTAGATTTAAAAGAATGCAGGGCTATGAAGCTTTATGGCTTCCTGGAACTGACCATGCATCAATTGCTACAGAAGCAAAGATTGTAGAAAAGATGCGTGAAGAAGGCGTAAAAAAAGAAGATATTGGAAGAGAAGCTTTTCTTGACAGAGCATGGGAATGGAAGAAACAGTATGGTGGACGTATTGTTTCACAGCTTAAGAAGATTGGTTCTTCATGTGACTGGGACAGAGAAAGATTCACAATGGATGAAGGCTGCTCAAAGGCTGTAAAAGAAGTATTTGTT
>OGIE01001739.1_pt1 | contig 29293 bp, 19 predicted proteins | sample 1571581 | NCBI WGS metagenome assembly OGIE01 (sample SAMEA2582021, study PRJEB24529) | metagenome | biome: Human gut stool | place: China | collected 2011 | reverse complement strand
AGCTTCCTTTATCACAAATACAAACTTGCAATTATTCATATAGTAGGTAGCGGTGCTGTCATCCATCATGTAGATAAACTTGAGCGCAAGCTCACGCTGGATTGCAGTGTTGAAATTGGAACCATACAGTATATTGAACTCATCTATATGGCCTATCTCCACCTCAATTATGGCTACGGACCTGTTTTCCATGATATAGCCGTTGATATCTCTTTCAAACTTTGACTGGCAATAAAGATATGTATATGGGTCGATATCCGGAAGAGTATTTTCGTTTCTGAGCACGAGGACATGGTAGCGGTGTCCGTCATCACCGGTAAAAATGTCAGAATAAAATCCCATCATATATTCTTTGGTGTGCTTTCCCATGCGGACATAAAATATATCATCCAGTTTTTCACCGTTTAGACGATAGCGGATCTCCCGCCTATATTCCGGCAGGTCAATGTCGTTGACACAAGAGCTCAGCTGTTCAAAAAAGCAGGTATGCTTGCCGGCTTCAAAGCCGAAAAAATCAGCTGTCTTGTCCGGTACGTAAGATAAGTCATTATCCAGGTCGGTGATGATAGGATATATCCCGTCTGATAATTCTGAAATTTTATCAATAAATTCCTTGTATATCGTGTGTTCTATCATAAATTAAAACTCCATATGTGTATTGTGCACAAAATTCTCTTGTTATTATAACATATATATGCATTATATACAATAAGTCAGTTGGACTCTGAAAATGATATTTAGGTATGAAGCATTAATATAAATTAATGATTTTAGTGTGTCATTTATATATTTGAAGGTATACTGATGACTGAAATATACCATCAGCTGCTTCAAATGCAACGTCACCATCATATTTGCCGGCAACAGAGCGGATGGATGACAGACCTATACCATAGTCGTCCCTCTTAGAAGAACGGTATTTTCCGTTTTGGATGGTAACATGTCCGTCAAAGCTGTTGTCCATAGTAATAATAAGTGTCTTATAGTGTACGTGGGCATGCAGTCGGATAAAACGTGATGGTGTTTCGTCTGAAGAATCCAGAGTATCCATGCGTCTGCAGGCTTCTATAGCATTTTCTACCAGATTTCCAAATACCAGGCACAGGTCATTGTCCAAGGGCGCATCATCGGTTTCAGGAACAATAAGCTTTGTCTCAAGAGCGATATTTTCATTTCTGCATATGGCACTATAGTATGACAGAATGGAATTGACTACCCTGTTTTCACAATAGCTTGCAGGCGCAGATGGTATGCTGTGGATCAGGGAATCCAGGTATTCATTCAGCTGTTTATTTTCAGTGTTTGCGAGGCCTTTTATTGCAACCAGCTGGTGACGCAGATCGTGGCGCTGCTTCTTAAAAAGCTGTTCGTTTGTTGTGATGAGCGAATTATATTTCTTCTGCTCCAACAGGGAATGCTCAAGGAGATTCATATCGAATATGAGCCTTTCATTCTCACGTTTTATCCTGAGCATATCGCTTATATTAAGTCCCATTATAATTCCCATGATTATAATGAAAAGCAGAGTTCCAATCTGGTACAGCAATGACAATGAGGCCACAAATTTTAAATGATAATTGATTATCTCGGCACATGAAGCAAGTGCCAGTATGAATACCGGAACAATCAGCCGTTTTGCCCTGCTGTTTTGGCTGCGAACAGCCTCAAGGATGATGTATGCAGTCAGGAAGCAAAGTATGAGAGGCAGAATGACATGGAACACGTACATGCTCTGTGATAGTGCCACCGTACCGCTAAGCTGTAAGACACAAGCGACAAGGTCAAGCACGGTGAGGAGCTTCGCGATAACTATAATTGGCTTGTCATTCTTAAAACCAACTGCAAGCCTGCAGAAATACAGCAGCGGAATCATCTGCGAGAAAAGCCCTATAAAAGCACACAGATACAGCAGTGTAGGGTTTTTGATTATGACACCTGTGTAGTTGCACTCGCCGATAAACCACATGCCGGCCATGAGTGAGAAGAATCCAAAATGAAATATCATCTTGCAAACCTCTTTATCGTAGTATAAAAGCATCAGTGAGATAAATATAAACAAAACACCTGCGGCAAGCTCAAGCAATGCTATAAAGAATGACCATTTATTCAGCTTTAACAGAGTGAAAAATAAGGACTTGTATGCTCCGTAGATAGGAGAATATACCGTAAGAGAGATTCTGGTAACTGGAGACAGATACTCTATGCGAAGCTCTGTATCACCCGAATGACCGTCAGTGCCTATCAGGTATCCCTCGGTTGCGGGATCCTTCATATAGGATGGATAGTTTTCGGTCCTGCCAAACTCATATATGAGTTCATCGTCCAGATAGACCTTCGCAGGGGAATAGACAGTTTTTATGTAGATTGGATCATCCTTGTTCAGGTTGATATGTGTGGTGACGGTGACATGTGTGCGCGGCGAAAGGTGCTTAAAGGTATGTGGAAATGTGATTTCTTCGTTATCTGAATCCGAGCCCTCCACCATAGCATAGGCAGAGCTTACGATAGTGGCTTCAGGATAGCTCGCCTGGCTCATAATCATGTTTTTTGAGGAAAGAAGCAGTATGCAAATCAGTGTAAGCAGTATAATTGTCAGATAGGGAATATTTCGTATAGCGCTAATTTTTTTCATAATCCGGGCTCCTTGCAGTGTATTACTTTTGACAGTCTAGCTCATATCAAATCAATAGGAAAGTGCCTTATTTAAGCCCTCTGGTGTGATCAAAGTAGTATCTCTCCAGAGCCTTTTTGGCTTTGCCGGAGAGCTCTCTCTTGATAGGGATATTTGTGTCATCGGCCATCACGAAGCATTTGAGTGAAGTATCAATGCGTGTGACATACGACAGGTTTACCGCGTAGCTTTTGTGCGGCAGAAAAAACAGCTCAGCGGGCAGCTGATCTGAAAGCTCTGAAAGCTTCTCATAGCAGCTGATTTCCTCATTTTCTTTTAAATGTATGAAAATCTGCCTGGCTCTCTGCTCTATGTACATGATATCAGAAAGGGCAAGCCTCTCCATACTCTTGTTTCTCTTCACATAAAGAGATGGGGCATCGGATTTCTTCAGCATGGCAAGGTGAAGAATGTTACTTAGCTCAGCTGCAGAAACCGGCTTTTCGATATAGCCGATGGCAGACAGCCTGTAGCTTTCCAAGGCATGCTCCGTGCTTGTTGTGATGAAAGCAACCGGGATATCGGCATCTGTCTCGCGGATTATGGAGACTGCCTCGATGCCGGTCATGGAATCTTTCATGTATATATCCATGAGCAGCAGGTCATACTTTCCGTACTCATATGAGGCAAGAAAAGAATCTGCATCCGTAAAGACAGTGTATGTATTTTGGATATCGCTGTGGTTGAGAATATCACAAAGCAGCACGGTCTCTGCAGCTTCGTCCTCGCATACAGCTATATTAAGTGTTTGTGGCATGTTTATTCCTCTTTAGAATCAGCAGGTATTTTAACCCTTTAATCATAATATAAATCATAATATATTATGAAATAAATATCAAATAAATATTGCTATTAAATGCCTGAAATGCTAATATAGTTATCAGCAGTTTATTAATTATTTTTTTAGGAGGTTTCAGTTATGAAATACTGTACAAATTGTGGCAGACAATTAGCTGATGATGAGGTATGTACATGTCGTCAGCAGGCACAGCCACAGGCACCAAATCAGACACAGGACAACAATGCACAGGCAGATAATGCAGCACAGCAGGGACAGTTTAACGGACAGCCACAGGGCAGCGCACAGGGACAGTTCAACGGACAGCCACAGGGACAGTTCAATGGACAGCCACAGGGCAGCGCACAGTCGCAGGCGTTTGATAATTTTACACAGCAGGTGAGTGCAGCAGGACAGCAGCTGCAGAATGACAAGAATGTGGCATCTATCATCACATTCTACAAGGGGCTTGTTAAGAAGCCGGCACAGGCTGCAGCAGACTTTGTAAAGAATGCAAATATGGCATCAGGCTTTATATTTATTGGCTTATTTGCCATAGTAGAGGTAGTGCTGTCTGTAGTATATCTGTTATCAAGCGTAATTGGCAGCATAGGCGGCTTTGGATTCTCATTTTACCCGGCGAGCTTCTTTGAGGGAATCTTCTCAGGAATCGTAGGAGAGGCGGTGAGAGTACTCATCCTGGCAGCAGTCATTCTGGTTGTATTAAACGCAGTGCAGAAGGATAAAAAGGTGACATTTGCACAGACACTTTCAGCAGCATGTCTGTATGATGCAGTATACCTTCCGATTATCCTTGTGGCAGCAATCATCGACATAATCCCATTCCAGTTCTTTGGCAATGTGAGCAGCTGGTTGCATACATTTGCGGGTGTAGTAGGATATGTAAGCATATTCTTTGGAGTAAGGGCAATAGAAGAGGATGATAATAAGCTTCCACTCGTGTGTGGACTGGCATTCCTTGCAACAGCCATTGGTTCAACAATTGTAAATGCTATTTTCTAATTTAATATTTGATTTAACATATCTGATTTAATATATCAGAAATAGCCGGATCCTGTGAGATTTTCTTGCAGGATCTTTTTTATTTCTGGCTTCGAATAGCTGATTTTTGCATAATAGAGGATAAATGAATCATAGCGGATAAATATATCACAGAGGCATAAAGAAGACGATTGATAGCAGAAATAGCTATCATATATCTTGCGATTTGTCAAGTACGAGTTTTGACACTTTTTGTGTAAATTGTCGTTGTTATTGCCATGCGCGGAATTGATGTATAATAATAATTAGATTAATTTGTTTAGTTAAAAACTTGCTGAATATATGAGTCAATAATAATATAAATTTTATAGTAAGCAGGTTTATAAAACTCGGGAAGAGAGGCACCTATGACGCATAAAATCAAGGTACAGATGTTTGGCAATTTCAGAATGGACTATAACGGAGCACCATTTGTGGCGGAAAAAATGCATAAGGAAAGCCAGTTCAACCGCATGATGCAGGCTTTGATACACTATTCTGACTGCGGAATAGCAAAGGATAAGCTCGAGGAAATAGTAATCGGTGAGCGTGATATAGATGCACCTCACACAGCGCTAAGAGTTATTGTATACAAGACAAAGCAAAAGCTCGCACAGCTTGGACTGCCGGGAAAGAACCTCATATATTTGGAGGGAGGCATATATTACTGGACACCGGATATAGAGATAGAAGAGGATGCAGCAGAGTTTGAAAATCTCTATAACGAAGCCTGCGCACTGGAAAAGCAGATGCCACAGGAAGCGGATGGTGAAGAAAACGTATATAAAGAAGCTGTATATGATAAGACAGAGAGTGCAGAGACAGTGTGCGATGAGCAGACAAAGGAAATAGAAGACAGACTGCTTGAGCTGTACGTAAAAGCGCTATATCTGTACAAGGGCGAGTTTCTGGCAGCATATACGGGCGAGACGTGGATAGCACAGGAGTCCAGACGCTATCACACCATGTTTGAGAAAATCATAAATGAATCTGCGTACATACTGCGAAAGAGAAAACAATTCAAGGGGTTGGAGAAGCTCGGAGTATATGCGGCAAAGGTCGACCCATTCAATGAGTGGGAGGAACTCATCATGGAGGCGATGGTAGAGACCAGGCGCTATGAGGAGGCGGAAGAGCTATACACGGATGTCGTGGACTATTACCTCAGGGAGTGCGGTATTTATCCATCTTCAAGACTCTTGGAAATCCTTGAGAAATACAGTAATCAGATGAATCATGCACATGAGATACTGGAAAACATCCAGGAGGGCATGAACGAGCAGGAGGAAACAGAAAGAGGCGGATATTTCTGCAGCTATCCGGTATTCAGGGGAATATACCAGGCGTCCATCCGTATTATGAAGCGCACAAGGATACCTGTGTATCTCATGCTCTGTACTCTCGAGGACGAGAAAGGCAGACAGGTACAGAGCGAGACAAAGATGAACAAGTATTCAAGGCAGCTCAAGAAGTGCGTCGGTGAATCAATCCGCTACAGTGACATATATACCACGTATGGCAAGGTACAGTTCCTTATCATGCTAATCGGATTAAAGCGTGAGGACTGCGAGATAGTGAAAAAGAGAATCAACCGCCAGTTCGCAAAGAAAAATCCGAGAGCAGCAGAGAAATATCATGTGAATAGTATAGTTTGTGAGTTGTAAAGGGAATAGTACAAATAGGTTGGAAAAGCTGCAAGGTGCTGTTACATAATTAGGGTTAGAGTTAATTTAGTTATTTTATATATTATGGAGAAAATGTTATGAATGGTAAGGACAAGATATCAGTAATTATTCCATGCTACAATGTACAAAAATACATTATGAGATGCTTCGATTCAATTCACAGCCAGACATATGGTTTTGAGAATCTCGAAGTGATACTCATAGATGATTTATCGACAGACAATACATGGTCTGTATTAGAATCCTTACAAAGAAAATACCCGGAGAATGTTATATCTCTTAAAACACAGAAAAAAGGAAAGTGTGGCGGTGCACGTAATCTGGGAATGGATATCTGTACCGGCAAATATATTACATTTGTGGATGCGGACGATTATGTGCATCCGGATATGCTCAGGGTGCTGCATGATAGAATGACAGAGGACGATTATGATGTGGCACAGTGTGGTGTATCGTGTTTTAAAGCAGATAAGCCAAATGTATTAGAAGCAAGTGATTATGAAATTCAAAGGCTTGATTTGGATAATGTTGATAATAGGAAAAATCTTATTTTATATCTGACCGGATTTACTAATGTAACAGCATGGGCAAAGCTATACTCGACCAAATTCATAAGAGAACATAATCTCAGATTCATAGAAGATGTATATTATGAGGATACGCATTTTTCCATGCTTTGTGTGTTACTTGCAAAGAAATATTGTAAGGTGCAATCGACATTATACTATTACTTTGAGAATACAGAGGGCATTATACGTTCTGAAATTAGCAATGCAAAGATCAGGGATGCAAAGATTATTATGGATCATATAAGGCAGGCTATTCAAAGCAGAAAAGCAGAGCTGGGAAACGTAATTGAGCAGTGTCACTGTGAAATACAGTCATTTTTGTTATGGCATCAATATCTGGAGTTATACAATAGAATAGAAAATTTCCTAAAAAAAGAATTGGATATTTGCAAAGAAGAGTTCCTAAATAGTGAACCGGATATATTTAATAATCCATATGTGAGGGCTTTTTCAGATGATGCGGTATTGAAAAGAATGTCAAAGCTGAGAGCAACTGCGAAAAGAATGAATAATGTATGCTTTTTAGATAATGCAATACATATCTGTCTTGGTATACATGATAAGGATGGAAATTACAGTGTCTGGGCTGGAACAACGATGCAATCCATTGTTGAAAATACAAAAGCGCCAATAGTTTTTCATATATTACATGATGACACATTGAACGAAATGAATAAAAATAAGCTGAGTCTTATTGCTGATAATAGTGGAAACGGCATAGAATTTCATCATTTTAATCCAGACATTTTTGGCTCATTGGCTGATTCAATGAATAGATTTACAATTGGAACAATGTTCAGAATTATGTTGCCCGATATTATGCCGGATTTGAAAAAAATAATATATTTGGACTCTGATTTATTTGTGAATACAGATATTGAAGAATTATGGAACCTTAATATAGATAATTACTGTCTGGCAGCAGCTCCGGATTGTTCGACAATAAGAAATTGGGGAACTCCATACGCTGTAGCAGCAGGGCAGACAAGCCGGGACAGATATTTTAATGCAGGTGTTCTTTGCATGAATCTTGACAATATCAGGAAAAATGGAAGCCTGTTTCAACAGGTTATGGATTATCTGAGCGATAATCCACGAACATGGCTTCCTGACCAGGATGCTTTAAATGCCATATTCAACGGAAAAACCTTAATGGTAGATGAAAAATGGAATTATTTTATTGATGAGGCAAGAAAAAATAATGAGAAAGCAGAGAAAAAAATATATCATTATGCTGCAACCCTGTTGATGCTGCATACAAATAATGAAATTGACAGAGCTTACTATTTCACAATACTGAGAACCCCATGGGGAGAACAGATGGCGGATGGCTTATTGAGTAGATCTATGGGTAGAATTGTTGATAGAACAGGTATGCTGGAGAAGCTGCTAAAAAAAGCTACTCAAAACAATATACGACTCGTATTCTATGGTGGAGAGAATAGCTCTATAAGGAATGCAATGAGGCTATTAAACAGAAATTTCGATAGCTGTGAATGGCATGAGCATTTAGAAGAGAATGAGATTGTCTGTGATGATAGCACAGTTTATATAGTTTCAGCGGATGCGGACGAGGGTAATGGACTGGAAATACTTGCAAATGCCGGATTAGAAAATGGTGAGAATTATTTTATAACACAGAGGTTTTTGCATTATACAGAGGGTGGATTTGCCCTATAGTTTTTAATATTGAAAAATGGTGATAATATGATTATATTGGCAAAAGAATATACGGATTTTATAAAAAGAATAAAGAACACCATCAATAATACGGGAAAGAGCTGTTCGGTGTGCACACTTTTGGCAATGACAAATCATAATATCAATGATGTGTTTGGGTTTTATGATTGTTATATTGATGAAAATAGAAAAGGCGAGCAAACAAAAGAATTATATTATGCATTTATCGAATTACCTAAATGGTGGGCTGTGCGAGCAGATGGGGTTGATGGAGCTGTATATGATAATAATAAAAAAAAGGCATCCATATATTTTAATGAACCAATTGAAAAGCGTAATGTTAAATTAGTTGAATGGCATGATGAAGAAAATAGAGTTTATAGAAAAGATTATTATAATAAAATGGGGTACAAATATTGTACGGAAAATGTGCGAAACAATAAAATTATATTACGTGAATTTTTTGACAGTGAAGGTAATCTTGTACTTTTAGAACAAGTAATGTCGCAAATATATACTGTTTTTGAAAAAAACGAGATAAAAAAAGTGTGTACATCATTTGCGGAACTGTTTACAGATATTATGATCAAAGCTGAAATAAGTGATAAAAATATAGTTGTTTTTGATGTTGAAGAATTGGAAAAAATATATGGGCTGCGTGAAAAATATTCAGTTACATTTTTTTTGAATGATGATAAACAGTATGAAAAATTTCAAAAAGGCGAATTTGTAGATAAATTAAGAATATTATGTAATGATAAAAATAAAAGAGATTGGATCGCCAAGCACACAAATTGTGAGTGTAAAAGCTTTTATTTGTATGATAAAAGAAAGAAAAATAAATTTGGGATAAAAAAAGCTTTGATTTTTACCGATTCTGACCAGCTGGAAATGATTGACACGTTGATCACAGGAATACCGGATCTGGACTTTTATGTTGCAGCATGGACACTTATGTCAGATAAGTTACTTCAATTGGAAAAGTATGAAAATGTCTATTTGTATCCAGTGGTTTCGGAAGAAAAAATAAAGGAATTGTTTGATTTATGCGATATATATCTTGATATAAATTATTATAATGAAGTTTATAGTTCGACAAATGTAGCAGTTAATAATAGCATGGTAATATTTGCATTTGAAAATACAGTTCACAGAAGAGATATTTGTTTGAAAAATAATATTTTTGAAATAACGGATTGTGATAGAATGATTGGCAGAATAAAAGAAACAATGTATGAAGAATCAATATATCGAGAGTTGATAGAAGAACAATATAAAAAATTATATACAGCTGTAACGGAAATGTTTGAGGAATAAGTATGAGAATATTCGATTTTACATTAATGAATGGCTACGAGTTTTCCGGGGTAGATGTAGCGCAGGGATTCCGTGCAAAGTTATTTAAAAAAAATAATATTGATATAAAATATTGTTTTATGAATCTGCCGACGAAGAGAGATTTAGATCTATATATTAATCAGGGAATCGATAGAGAACAGATAATCTCGAAAGAAATATATCTTACCGGACGTATGGATATGAGATTAAGCTTAAAAAAAGATATATTGCTCTCGAAAGAAATAATTGATCATGACGATATCATAGAGAAGGATAATATTACATATCTTATTGAAAACAATAAAAAAAAGTGTGAAATAATTTGTGACGATGAAAATAATATTATAAGTGCTTCATATTATAAGGATGAACGTATTATTTTTACTAGTTTTTATTTTGATAGTCTGGCATACACGGAATTATATGGAACATCTGATTGTGAAATTGGAGAAAGCCAGCTTGAGAGGCGTTTGTTCTGGGACACGAACGGGAAGCTTGTATTTGAGCAGGTATTTGATGCTGATAAAATAAAGTATGTGTTTAGTAATGGACAGGTAATGGACAATCAGGAATTATTGATATATTTCATTAAGCAATTAGCACTCAATGAAAATGATATATGCATTTTGGATAGAGGGGGGTATTTAGATTATTTAAGACCATTGTTTGAATTTGGAAATAGAGCGAAATTTATTTGTGTTCTGCATTCTGACCAATATTATGAATTGAATGAGAATATAGGTTCATTATATATGAACTATGAGTATTATTATTGGTTTAAATATTCACAGGCTATAGATACTTTTATTGTAGCGACTGAGGAACAGCGGAAAGCATTAATAAATAAGCTTAAAGAACATGATTGCTATATACCATCAGTCAGTGTAATACCCCCCGGAGCAATTGAAACACAAAAATGTATTATAGAAAACAGAAAAAAATATAGTATTATATCAGCTTCCAGAATCGAAGAAACAAAAGGTATTGATTTATTGATAGCAGCTGTTATTGAGGCGCACAAGTACAATCAATATATAAATTTAGATATCTATGGAGAAGGATCGGATGAGTATATATTGCATTTGAATAATATCGTATCTTCCAATAATGCTAATGATTATATTCATTTTATGGGGAGGCAGAATGTTAAATTGCTCTATCGGAATTATGAAGTGTACGCATCCTTTTCACAATTTGAATCATTTGGACTTTCATTAATGGAAGCAACGGGTAATGGCTTGGCTATGATAGGACTAGACACAAGGTATGGTAATAGGTTGTTTATTAAAAATGAACAGAATGGATATCTGATAGATGGGAAGTTGATGAATAAAAAAGTTTTAGCTAAGAAAATTGGAATGGCAATTGTAAAAATCTTTGAAAATGAAGATAGGTTAAAGCTTTTTCATGAGAATTCATATAAAATTGCAAGTGGTTTTACAGAGGCAAGTGTAGAAAAAAAGTGGATGAGGTTATTAAGATACAAATGATGGAAACCTCAATGAAACTACGAGCTTGTAGACAGGAGTATTAATGAAAACACACATTACCACACTAAACAACATGGCAGGAACTGCCAGTCTGGCACATAGAAGAGTATTAAAGGTGGCTCAGAGTATTGGCTGTCATGAAATGGGTTTGTCTTTTTATCATTTAGAGCCAGACTATGCAAAGGAGATAGATAAACGTCTTGATGGGATAATTGCGCCTCTTAATTATGGTGATATTGTGATTTTCCAGTATCCAAGCTGGATTGGGGTGAATTATGATGAGAGCTTTGTAAACAAGATAAAGTCATACCGGGATACAAAGCTGATAATTTTTGTTCAGGATATACAAAAGCTTATGTTTGATTCTGAGCAGGCAATTCTTGATATGGAAATCAGAACTCTCAATAAGGCGGATTTACTTATTTTGCCATCAAAGAAGATGCATTGTTATCTGAAAGAAAATGGGCTTAATGAGAAGCCTGTTATCTATCAGACTATCTGGGATATGCCATCAGACATTTGCTTTGTGGATCATGCTGTAACGAGATGCTTTCACTTTGCAGGGAACTATAATCGTTTTCCGTTTCTGGCAGAGTATCATGGCAAGACTCCGATTTATCAATATGATGCAAATAAGCCGGACAGAGAAAATGATGACAGCTTTTGCTGGAGAGGGTATTTTGAGCAGGAAAAGCTAATGCATGAGCTTTCCAAAGGAGGCTTTGGGCTTGTTTGGAGTGATGATATATATTTTGACAGATATTATTCGATGAATCAGCCGTACAAGCTCGGTACAAATCTGGCAGCAGGAATACCTGTTATAGTAAAAAGAGGCTGTGTTCATGAGAAATTTGTCGAAAGAAACGGTCTTGGATATGCAGTTGACACGTTGGATGAAGCTGATAAACTGGTTCAGAGTATTACGGATGCAGAGTATATAGGGCTTTATCGTAATGTAAAGAATATTCAAAAGCTGATATTAGATGGCGCATATACAAGAAAAACACTTCAGGATGCAATAATTGAGGTATTGGAAAGTGCCTGCGCACCGGTTCAAAACAGATATCAAGATCATATATAGATTTAGCAGACAAATTAACAGTGACAGGATATAGTATTTGACCATGATCAGGTGTATGAATCACAGATAGTTGCTACAGTGGAATAATGGGGAAAAGATTATGAGCGTACATATTACAAAAACTTATAACATAGGCGGATTGATTGGACTTCGTCAGAATGCGGTGAAAAACGCTGGTGAAACACTTGGCTTTAAAGAAATGAGTTTATTTAAATTTCCTGATGCATATGATAGTGATGATGAGTTGCATGTTAGGATGGATGGCATAATCGCATCACTTTGTCCGGAGGATATAGTGATTTTCCAGCATCCAAGCGGTGAGAGCCCTAGATACGATGGATTTTTATTTGATCATTTAAGAAGATACCATGGAACAAAAATTGTCGCGTATATACAGGAAATAGCATGCGATAGAGATGATAGTGAGTATTCTTTGAGTGATGAAATCACGCTGCTCAACCGAGCAGATATGTTTATTTTTGCCTCAGCTGCGCTGCGGGATTACTATATAGGGAAAGGATTAAACGAAAAACCTTACCTGATTCAAGCTGTAGCGGATTATATGACAGACATTTGTGCAAATGAGCATAAAAGTAAAAAGCTATATATCATGGCGGAAACGAGTCAAAATGAATATCCATTGAACAATATGAATATAGAGGTGGTGCAATATGATGAGTATCATGTTACGGAATCTATACTTAGGTTGTCAGACGGAGGCTTTGGATTAATTTGGGATGCGGATGAACAGGCTCTTGGACTTTATATGGCTGCCGGAATCCCAGTGATAGTTAAAAAGGGGCTGAGCTGTGAAAAGTATGTGACAGATAATAAAATAGGAGCAGCAGCGACAGATTTTGAAGATGTATACCGGATAGCTGTATCAGAATCGGAAGATAAATTGAGTCAATACTACGCAAATGTCAAAAAACTGCAAAATTTGTTCATAAATGGAATATATACCAGTAAATTATTGCTGGATACCTTGATTTTGTGTAGAGAAAGGCTATAATTTGGCGGTATATAAATGATTTAATACGATTTTAGATACACCTAGGAGTTTATATTTATAATGTAAAAGAGGAAAACCATAGTTATGTCCGGATGAAAGAGGATTAGGAATCATATAATTCAGGTGTCCGGATTCATGTGAATAAGGAGAGACTATATGAATAAGAAGAAGGTTGACAGTATTTTAAAAGGTATAACCGCAGCGGGAATTGCCATGGGTGGAGTCAGCTCTATCCAGGGTGCTGATATGGTTATGGCTGCAATTAATGAATCGGCAGCAGATTCCAATTCATTAGCTGACGCAGGCTCTTTGTCTGAGAGCGAGAGGACAGAGTATAGCGAGAGTACAACACAGAGCATGAGTGAAAGTGCTTCAGCGAGTACTAGCGAAAGCGCAAAGCAGAGTGATGCGGTGCAGGGAAGTGAATCGGTTAACGAAAATGACGGCTATGTCACAGCTGAAGAACCGGCTGGTAATGATATAAGCGTAGCATCGTTTGTCAGTGATGTTACATATGCCAGTGCGAAAGATGGTTCTGTTGAAAATTCTAAATATAAATCTTTAGATGATGTAATTAATGAAAATGTTAAAGATTCGTCGAAAACAGTTTATAAGTTGGGCGAAGATAAAGTATTAGTTCAAAATAATGATGGCAGCGGAGTAGTATATTATCATGCAAATGATGGAAAAATCAAACAGCTTGCCATTGATGCTAAGGCTATAACTAAAAACGAGGATGGGACTGTCACTGTTAAGTTTGATGGATACTATGTAGATACAGATGGAACTTGGAAAAATACAACATTTACTGATTACAATAAGGATTCAGGAAATAAGGTATTTATTCACGGACATTATGTAGTTGAGAAGGATGGAGCATGGCAGGAAGTTTTAGTTGGTGGAAAACGTGTTGAGTATAATGGACTGCAGGGATTATTTGTTAAACGTGTTCAAATCCAAATTGGAGATAAGAAGTATTACTTAGATGGTGCTCATGTAAAGAATGGCAAGTTTTGTGCAATACCATGGGATAAAACTAAAATAGATGATTCGATTCGGCAAGCAGAAAAATATCCAATAGATAAGGTGACCTATGGACATACCTATACAAAAATCGGTGATGTTACAAGTACTAAAAACTGTACATACGAATCACAGAGTGCAAGCACATCAGCAAGTGCAAGTACCAGTGCCTCAACAAGTGCAAGTACATCGGCAAGCACAAGTGCCTCAACCAGTGCAAGTACCTCAGCAAGTACAAGTGCCTCAACAAGTGCAAGTACATCGGCAAGTACCAGCGCATCGACTAGCGCAAGTACATCAGCAAGTACAAGTGCCTCAATAAGTGCAAGTACATCAGCAAGTACAAGTGCATCAACAAGTGCAAGTACATCGGCAAGCACAAGTGCCTCAACCAGTGCAAGTACATCAGCAAGTACGAGTGCCTCAACAAGTGCAAGTACATCGGCAAGTACAAGTGCCTCAACTAGCGCAAGCATGAGTGCTTCAATCAGCGCAAGCACAAGTGCCTCAACAAGTGCAAGTGAATCAGCAAGCACAAGTGCATCAACAAGTGCAAGCACCTCAGCAAGTACAAGTGCCTCAACAAGTGCAAGTACCTCAGCAAGTGCAAGTGAATCAGCAAGTGCAAGTGAATCAGTAAGTGCAAGTGAGTCAGCAAGCATAAGTGAATCAGTAAGTGCAAGTGAGTCAGCAAGTGCAAGTGAATCAGCAAGTGCAAGTGAGTCAGCAAGCACAAGTGAATCACTCAGCACAAGCGAGAGCATCAGCACAAGCACAAGTCAGAGTCAGTCAACTGCAAATGTGGTACCGACACCGGCTCCAACTCCTGCACCGGCAGTAGATAATGCTCCAGCACCTGCAGCAACTATCACACCGGCTGCTACACCTCTTGCAGCAGCTACACCGGTAGCGCCTGCACCGGCAGCACCTGCGGCACCAGCAGCTCCGGCAGCACAGAATACACCAATTCAGGATGCACAGGTTCCTCTTGCAGTAAATGAGGAAGACGATAATCTTCAGAATATCGAGGATGAGGATACACCTCTTGCAGCAGGCGGAACAGCCAAGGACGGTATCAAAACATGGTGGTGGTGGATTGCAGCAGCAGTTGCAGCTATCACAGGAAAGGGTGTCTATGATAACCGCAGAAGAAAACCTGCAAAGAGCGACGATTCAGAGGATAATTCTGATGAGAAATAAATAATTAATAGCAATACTAAGAATATTGTTTTATAATGTTAGTGACCATCTGTTATGGATGGTCACTAATACTATTCAAAGGAAGAGGAAATCGAAATCATTGAAAGAGAAGAGACAAAAAGAACATGTATTATTGTATAAGATATTGTATTCTCTGATAATAATGCTTGTATATATGATTGGAAGAAATATCCCATTATATGGAATAGATCTGAAAGCATATGAGGATGTGAGTGTTGATGCACAATCTATTTTGCTTCAGGCATTATCAGGAGATATGAAAAACTGTTCATTGTTTATTCTGGGATTGTGGCCATATATGATTGCTTCAATACTTGCAGTGCTACTGGTAGCAATAATATCTTTAGACAGTTCCCGAAAGATATCTCCAAGAAAACTTAATATATGGACACTTTTTTTTATGATGGTAATTGCGTTTATCCAGGCATATCAGAAGGTTCAGACATTTGTATACAAGGATATGGATGCGCAGATGCTGTTGATTACAAAGGTAATTGTGTTTATACAGCTTATAGCAGGTATGCTTATAGTAGTGTATATGTGTGATAGAACCACGAAATATGGTATTGGTGGTCGCATGAGTGTATTCATGATAAATATTGTGGATGGAATGATGAATATGTTTGCAGGACAGAAAGCAGACAGACTGATTTTGCCTGTAATTATTGGTGTTGTTGAGATTGCTATTATGATTATAATAGAAACAACTGAAAAGAGAATAGCAGTACAGAGAGTTTCCATAAACAATATTTATGCAGATAAGAATTATCTGGCATATAAGTTAAATCCTGTTGGTGCAATGCCGCTTATGTTTACTTCAGCGGTATTTATGCTGCCACAGTTTGTCTGTTCAGGCTTATATTATCTCTACCCGGATAATCAAAAGCTTGCGTGGCTTGTTGATAATCTTAGGCTTACGGCTGTTTTTGGAATTATAGTATATTTGGCAATTATTGTATTACTTACTATTTTATTTTCTGTGATAATGCTCACACCGGGCAAGGAAGCCGAGAATCTGTTGAAATCAGGGGATTCTATTCTGGATATATATGCAGGCAAGCCGACTCGCAGATATCTTGTGGGTACTGTAATCAGATTTTCTATATACAGCTCGATAATTATATGTATATGTCAGGGAGTTCCGCTATTTCTTCAATTTGGAGGATATATTGATTCAACACTGGCTATGTTACCATGCTCTATAATGATGTCGACAGGCATTTGGATATCGTTATATAGAGAGGCTGAGGTTTATAGAAATATGGACAGATATCATCCATTTATATAGTATAAGGAGATTTTTAATGTTATATTTTGTACCGGCATGGTATAAGGAAAACTCATGGATTGAAAATGAACAGCAATGGTACATGAGGAGAATGAAATCAGAGTTTGACGAAACAATCAAACAGATTACACTATTTCACAGAAATGTGGATGTGAAGTACCGGATAGTTTTACTTGGTTATTCACCAAATTTCAGGCATTTCTCTCATAGACAGGGCATGTACCGTTCGCCATACTGGTCTTGTTTTGATGCAATTGCACAAGTTAAGAGGACTAAGATGGCTGTGTTGTCATATCATGATATTAAGTGGCCGGAGGGCGTGGAGTTTGTATATTCACCATTCTCAATTGTTGCCTTGTATAATGGACAGAAATATGCCCAGGTCGAGTTCGGTGAGGATGGGAACCCTATAATTATAGATATGTACGAGGAAGGGCAGATTTGCCGAAGGAATTATTACGATGACAGAGGCTTTGTATCTTCAACGATTATTTATGAAAACGGGCAAATGAAATATCAGGATTACCTGATGGAAAACACTATTTGGAAGCTTAGAGTAAATGCATCTGATGGTAGTGTGGTGGTGAATCCTTCTTATCCAATGTATGATACTAAAACAGGAGAAAAGCAATTCTGCAAGTTGTCATATGACTCACTTGATGAGGTGATACAGGAGGTACTATCTGATTTTGTTAATGGAACAGGAGCAAAGGATACTTTTTTCGTGGCAGCTCATAGTTTACATATGAATGTTTTAGGTGAGGTGCTCCGAGAAAGAAAGGTAGTTTATACTTTTTTTGAAGAAAGATATGATTATTCGAAAATTCATAGCATTAAAGGCTATCTGAAGTCCTCTGAATATATTATTACAGATTCAAAAAATACAACGGAAATTATAAAGGATAATTTGTCAGATTCGAGCCTGCGTATTACGGATATTCCACCGTATGATACGCGTATGGATTTTGGTATAAGTCAGCAGTTAAAGGTTCAGAATATTTTGATTCCTATAGATGGGTTGGAAAAGGATGCATATAGAGTAATTATCCGTGAGGTGTCAGAGTATTTGTGTATAAACGATCTTGCAAGGGTACACATTTTTACAAGAAATGCACAGTGGGGACATGAAGATAATATTCGTAACGAGCTTGTCGGTATGCTTAGGGAATATGGACATGATATAAGATGGGCATGTAAAGCTGACTCTATTGATGAGGACGAAGAAAAGGTTGAACAGAGATTTTTTATCGACGTTTGTGTGGATGAGAGAACCATCAGCAAATGTATCAATGAGCAAAGGATCATATTGGATTTGCGGGGAGTGGTTGATGTTTTCCTTTATATAACAGCGATAAGTAAAGGTGTTCCGCGTATTAGTTTTTCAGAGGACCAGTTCCTGCATGATGGCGAAAACGGTAGAATCATAGATGATTATAATCAGATAGGCAGAAGTCTGGCATTTTATCTGGATAGTCTTGAGAATTGGAATGCAGCTCTTGTTGCGTGTTATGAAGCAGGAAAGGACTATAAAACAGAAGTATTACTTGATAAATGGCGAAAGGTGTTAGGTGTAGTTGAATAGTATTCAGATTTTGTATATTGGAAATGAGGATTGGACAACCAAATATAACATTCCCGATTTCGTTGAGTGGGAGAATTATGAAGACACAGGAATTTTTCCACCTAAACAGGTAGATATCGTTATTTTAGACAGAGATATAACCAATAAGGAAAAACAGATACTGGCTAAGATTACAAGAGCGTACAGTCTTTTTGCTACAGAGAATGTAAAGATGCAAAACAGTGTTACTCATGATTATTTTGAGGAGCGATCAGGTCTTTATCTCTATTCAGGGGATGTGCAGGTTTTTCTGGATCAGGAGGCAGCAAAGTATTACAGACAGCCATACGGTGAAAAGTTTAAGCCGGAGCATATATCTGTTAGTCAGTTTTTTAGAGGTTCGGTCAGATGTAAGGGAAACTATGACATGCTATTAGAAGGAAATTTTGGAGACACATTTTCTCAGATAGTGTTCTGGAAATCAAATATTCCTGTGTTTGACAGACAAAATATTGATTTATACTTTGAACACAGAAGGACAGGTTCTGTAGAGGTAAAGCTGCATGTATATAAATTCTATAATGGTTCTGTCGGTGATATCCAAAGGGTATGGGAATTCAGTCAGGATGAATTAGACGGGATAGTCACTATTGACAATGACGAGCTTGAAGGACCGCTGTTTGTTTCTGTTTTGGCAAAAGGACAGGGAACACTCGAAGTTATATCGTTGCATGACAGATATTCAAGGCAGAATATAGGTTATTTTCTTCCGGGTGGAGAGAGGATTATCTCATCACAGGGGGAAGAGATATTCACATATCTGGATAAAGGGGATTGTAAACCACCTCTTGCTATTTATTTTTCGGGATATCGTAAGCAGGAAGGATTTGAGGGCTATAATATGATGAGAAAGCTTGGTTGTCCTTTTATGCTTATCACGGATCCAAGACTTGAGGGCGGTGCTTTTTATATAGATAATGCTGATTTAGAGGAAAAGCTGTTTAATAATATTAAAAAAACGATTAATGAAATGAAGTTTAAGAAATCGGATGTTATCATTTCCGGGATGTCAATGGGTACTTTTGGTTCCCTTTATTTTGGCTCTAAATTGGGTCCACATGCACTTATTTTAGCAAAGCCGCTTACAGAGCTTGGAGTCGTTGCAGAAAACGAAAGGCTTCTTAGACCGGGAATTTTTCCAACATCACTTGATTTGTTATTGAAAAATTATGGTTCTTTATCGAAAAAGAGTGTAGAAGAATTTGATAAAAGAATGTGGGAAAGATTTGATAAAGCAGACTGGTCTCATACTAAATTTATAGCTTCATATTTGTATGAGGATGATTATGATACAGATGGATATAAAAATATACTGGAACATTTGAAATCAGAGGGTGTAGAAGTATATGGAAAAGGTTCCCATGGACATCATAATGATAATCATGAGAGTGTTGTGGGATGGTTTTTGAGTCAATACAGGCTGATTCTTGAAGAAGATTTTAATCGAAAGTGATGTAGATATATGGTAAATGATACTTGGACAGTATATTGGGAAGAGTTTATGTCTGATTCATATGGGTATGGGTCAGAGGTGGAATTTAATAAAGACAAATCAGTAAGATATTCTAACAGGCTTATGCCACCGGGAACTGTGGTGCACAGATGGTATTCAAAGACGAATTATCAGATGCACAGGGTCGAACCGACACTTCCGCTCATTGATGGAGAAAGCACATATTTTATCGGACTGAACATTGATTATAACAGTGTGGAAAGCGAGGCTCTGATTCTTCGTATCATATTTTACGATAGGTACGATAACGAGACGAGAAGCACTATTGTGAGAGATAATAAAGCATATTTTTTACCCCCAATCACGACATACAGTTATTCAATAGAATTGATTAATGGCGGAAATGCGGATTTCACGTTTAAGTCACTTATAATAAAAGAGGTTTCAAAGGAAGAGTTTGATGAAGACCAGAAGAGAATTGAAAAGCTTAAAAAGATTGCTAGCAAAGGTCAAAAAAAGCGAAGAAAAAATAAAAAATCTAAGTGATAATGAATTAAAACATCTTACAGTTGAGTTTAAGGACAGATACCAGAGTGGTGAATCACTGGATTCGTTATTGCCGGATGCATTTGCAGCTATTGTTGAGGCTGATGAAAGAGTTCTTGGAAAAAGACCATATGATGTTCAGATTCTTGCAGGAGCAGCCTTACACAAGGGATATCTTGCCGAGATGAATACAGGTGAAGGTAAAACTCTGGCGGCTACGATGCCTTTATATCTGAATGCCTTGACAGGTAAAAGCTGTATGCTTGTCACGACAAATGACTATCTTGCTTCACGTGATGGTGAGGAAATGGGTGAAGTATATTCTTTTATGGGACTGACATGCTCATATCCTGATGGTAATGATTCTAATACTAATAAGAGAACGGACGATGAACGTAAAATATTTTATTCAGCGGATATCATATATACCACAAACGGTACATTGGGTTTTGACTATCTGTTTGATAATCTTGTTAAGAATAAGTCAGATAGATTTTTGTGTGATTTCAATTATGTAATTATTGATGAGGCTGACTCTGTGCTTTTGGATGCCGCTATTATGCCGCTTGTTATATCAGGAGTTCCACGTGTGCAGTCAAATCTTTATAATCTGTGTGATTTCTTTGTTACGACACTGGTTGAGGATATTGACTATATTGAAGAGGACAAGGCTGTCTGGCTTACTCCAAAGGGAGTTAAATTTGCAGAAAGCTTTTTTGGTATTCCTAACTTTTATGGTAAGGAATATTTTGAAATCAACAGGCATGTTACGCTGGCATTGAGAGCTCATAAATTGCTCGAAAATAAAAAAGATTATGTAATCAGCCCGGATGGAGAGGTAGAGCTTTTTGACGGAGCGACAGGACGTCTTATGCATGGTGTCAAGCTGCGCGGTGGTCAGCATCAGGCTATAGAGGCAAAGGAAAAGGTGGAGATATCGCAGGAGTACAGAACTGTTGCATCTGTTACCTTTCAAAATCTGTTCATGCTGTTTGACAAGATGGCCGGCATGAGTGGCACACTCATGGATGCAAAGGATGAGCTTTTTGAGGTATATCACAAGAGGGTTGTTAAAATACCGACAAACAAGCCAATGATTAGGAAAGACCATAAAGATAAATATTTTAGAAATGCAAGAGATCAGTTTCACACTGCAGCAAATGATGTTATTGAATTGCATAAAACAGGACAGCCTGTGCTCGTAGTTTTAAACTCTGTTACAGATACCGATTTGTTTTCGAGATTGATGATTCAGTACAATATCCCGCATAACGTACTAAATGCCAGTAATGCTTTTTGGGAAGCGCAGATTATCGCAGGAGCAGGTCAGCTGAATGCGGTCACGGTTGCTACAACTATGGCAGGAAGAGGAACAGATATAAAGCTTGGAGAAGGTGTGAAGGAGCTTGGAGGTCTGGCTGTTATAGGTGTAGGAAGGATGGAAAACAGAAGGTCTGAAAGGCAGGCAAGAGGCCGCGCCGGCAGACAGGGGGACCCGGGCTTTAGTCAGTACTATGTGAGTCTCGAGGATGATATTGTGGGAGCAGAGGATGATGAAAAGCTTGAAAAGTACATTGATGGAAAGCGATGGATAAGCAGGGGCCGGATAAGACGTATTGTAAATCAAAGCCAGAGATTAAATAATGAGATGGCAGAGATAAATCGTAAGAGGTCTGTGCAGTATGACCAGGTTCTCCAGCGCCAGCGAGACCTGATCTACGCAACCAGAAAGAACCTGCTCGACGGTGCAAGAGTCGAGGAGGAGAAGATAGTAGGGATTGCGAAGGAGAATATCTCAGATTTCGTTAATCATTTTGACTGCATACAGAGTAATAATAAGCATGGCAGGCGCAGAGGCAGAAAGAAAGATAGCGATAATAATACACAGCAATATACATCCATACTAAACAGATATATCCTTGACAACATCTCCTACAAGCTGGACGCCGGTCTGTCAAAGTCTGACATGGAAAGCGCCGCCACTGTTAGCGATTACCTGATGCTTCGCGTGTATCAGGGGCTTTCAAGACAGCGTGAGCGCATAGGCGATGAGGAGGCTTACGAGCAGTTTGTCCGTGAGGCAACTCTAAAGGCGGTGGATGATGGCTGGGTTGAGCTGATTGACTACCTTGAGCAGCTCAAGTATGCGGTAGCGGGAAGAGCATCCGCACAGAGAAATGTTATGTTTGAATACCAAAATGAGGCTTTCGAGTCGTTTTTGGATACAGAAAAAGCGGTAAAATGTAATATCATAAGGAATATTTTGCTTAGTGATGTGAAAATCGGCAAGGATGGCAGGCTGCAGGTCATCTACCCATAGAGACAGTGTAATATCAATAGTTTGACAGATACGAGGAGAATCATATGGTATATAACTTCAATCTCGGAATAGGCTGGGCTTCAAGCGGCGTGGAGTACGCACAGAGCTACAGAGCGAATCTGCTTCGCAGGGCACACATTCCGGCAAGGTTTATTTTCACAGATATGTTTCCAACTGAAAATATAGAGCACATGACAAGAAATATCGGCTTTTTGGATGAGGAAGTGATATGGCTGTACACATTTTTTACAGATGTGAGGACATCGCCCGTCACATTCACTCTAAAGGAGCTTGAGGCTTCGATGGCAGAAGAGGATTATACCTTTTCCAGAGAGGGCAAGACTTGCAGGTATCAGTTTAAGGAGAGCGGCAGGTTCTACACCTGCTACATGGTCGATGATACAAGTGATCTAGTGCACAGAGTCGAGATTGTCTCAAACGGATGCCTGATCAGGAAGGATTTTTACACCTATTGCAGGACCTTCAGCGAATACTATGCTCCGCTCGACGGCAAGGCGCATCTGTACGGCAGGACATTTTTCAATGAGGATGGCTCGGTGTGCTACGAGGAGGTCATAGAGGATGACAGCACCTTTTACAGGATAGGAGCGCAGGTGCTTTACACCAAGGCTGACCTGGTCGGCTATATGGTAAAGAGGCTTAACTTAACGGCTGATGATGTGGTGATCATCGACAGGACGACAGGCATAGGTCAGGCAATCCTCGAAAACTGTGGACCGGCGCGCGTAGGAATAGTGGTGCATGCGGACCATTTCAGCGAGGGCGGCACGGATGATGATTACATACTGTGGAACAACTATTATGAGTATTCGTTTTCACAGACGAAGCACATAGATTTCTACATCACAGCGACAGATGCGCAGAATGAGCTTATGAGGCAGCAGTTCAAGAAGTATTGTGGAAAAGAGCCTCATGTGGTGACTATCCCGGTGGGCAGTCTTGATGAGCTTAAATATCCGGATGAGCCAAGAAAGAGGCACTCGCTCATCACTGCGTCGCGTCTTGCGACTGAGAAGCACTGTGACTGGCTGGTGGAGGCCGTTGTGAAAGCAAAAGAAAGCGTGCCTGACATTTCACTTGACATATATGGAAAGGGTGGAGATGAGGCGAAGCTTAATGGGCTTATCGGAAGGCTGGGCTGCGGTGATTATGTGCATTTGATGGGACAGCAGAAATTAGATGATGTTTACAAGCACTATGATGCATATGTGGCAGCTTCACAGAGTGAGGGCTTCGGGCTCACACTCATGGAGGCCATAGGCTCAGGGCTTCCTATAGTGGGCTTTGATGTGAGGTATGGCAACCAGACCTTTATCGATGATGGGCAAAACGGCTACAAAATTCCAATCACCGATGAGATGGATCAGAAGGAAAAGATAAAGCTTCTTTCTGAGCGTATAGTGAGGATGTTTACAGAGGATGACATGGATGCATTTTCAGGACATTCATATGAGAAGGCCAAAGAATATCTGACTAAGGAGGTGGTTCACAGATGGATAGAGCTGTTGAAGTAACACACACGGCAGATGGTATCACACTGCTCTTTGATACATTTTCAGGCGAGAGCAAGAATCTCCTTGAGTCATTTAAGAATGCCGGTGCTGCCTTTCATGCAGCAGTCATTGAGGATGACGGTTTCCTGCCGGATGATGTGATGAGCGTGTATGGATTTTTCTTAGGCGATTATCGGGAGGCTGACAGCTTACCTGGTAAGCCGCTGTATTTCAATCAGATACAGATTCCTGATTACTGGCGCATAGAGGGCGATAATTCATCTGCGAAGGTCATGGACCGCACCAGGGAGCGAGCGAGGATATTTTTTACGGAGCCTACGCACAGGCGGCAGGTTAAGATTGTTGACTGGCTCGATGATGCCGGTCAGGTCAGGCTTTCAGAGCATTATAACAGGTACGGCGCGATTTTCTGTCACACGGTTTTTAATAAAAAGGGACAGAAGGCACTCAGGAAGTTTTTTGATGTGACGGGCAGGGAGATGATAGTGGAGAACTTCGTCACCGGTGATATACTCGTCAGATGGCAGGATAAGGACTGGATTTTCAGAAGTAAGACAGACTTTATAGCGTTTTTCATCAGGTGCGCAGGGCTGGAGGATACAGCGGTTTATTTCAACTCGCTGTCATATCCGTTTTTTGCATCACAGGCGCTTGCGCCAAACGGCTTTCGCGACGCACTTTTCTGGCACGAGCCGGTGGGCGATGAGATACCCGGCAATATGCAGATTATACTACATGATCAGGGAACGAGGGCAAAGCGCGTATTTGTATCGCGAAAGGAGTCCTACGACAGGCTTATAGCACTTGGCGCTCCATCCGATAAGGTGAAGCAGCTTGGATATATCTATAGCTTCGTCAGGGAAAATAAGCACAGGCCGCACATACTCGTATGTACCAATTCAGAGAATGTGGGTCATCTGACAGAGCTTGCGTCACTCATGCCGCAGATGCATTTTCATGTGGCGGCCATCACAGAGATGTCGTCGAAGCTTATGTCGGCAGGGCAGTATGACAATGTGTCACTCTACCCTAATGTGAAGATGTCCGTGCTGGATAGTCTTTTTGAGAAGTGTGATTTCTACCTCGATATCAATCACGAGGGTGAGATAGTGGATGCGGTTCACAAGGCTTTCTTAAACAACATGCTTATAGTGGGCTATGAGGAGACCATGCACAACGCATATTACACCGCAGACACGAATACATTTAAGGAGAGCGAGTACGCTGATATGGCGGAGGCACTCAACCTGACACTGGCTATGCCGCATCTCATTGATGAGGCGCTTGCCATGCAGAAAAAGGCTGCTGTAGCGGCTGATGCAACAGACTACATGGAAATACTCCATTTGTAGTGATACTGGGTTTATGAACAGAAAGGAGCTTAATATGAGTAAAAACACTAACAACAATCAGACAGTAGACGAGAAAAAGGGTAAAAGGACAGGGCTTACAATACTGGGCTATGTGCTTGTGATCGTGGCACTTCTTATAGTGCTTCCGGTTGTGCTTCCACCGATATTTGGCTATCATACATATCTTTCGGGCACAGACCATACAGGAAATATCTCAAAGTACGGCAGTGTGGTATATTTAAAGACTATCGACGAGGCCTCTTATAAGGATGGCAATATAGTAGCCATTGAGTCAGCTGATTCATCAGGCAGAAGGGTTGATTCATACTATGTGGATTCTAACGATTCTTCTGCAAAAGAGATTGCATTACGTGATGGAAATGGTGTATCATATAAGGTAGTTAAAGGGCAGGTTATCGCAAAGACTCCGTTTATCGGATACTTAAGCCAGCTGTGCTTTTCGGCAGTTGGAATTATTGTCACAGTAGTGATTTTTGCTGCAGGTGTAGCAATCATGATGTATGTAAATAAAATCAGCAAGGAAATCAACACCATGGTTGAACAGCAGACTGCATAGTGCGTCTTAATTTCTATCTGCGGCATTAGAAAACCTGACTATTATAAAGCAGACCCAATGTTTGCGGAATAGGATAAGTTATGGATAGATACAGCGTGAGTAGGACAAAGAGGTCATTGTTTTATTTAATGATGGCCTTTTTGATTGTTGGATTTATAATTGCCGAGTGCATATTACCGAGTGAGAGAAGCCAGTCTGTAAGTGATAATAATATCACTTACGAGGGCAGCTTTACATGGGAGAAGTCCGATGGTGAAAGGGAGACTATTGAAGTACCCGGCAGGTACGATGTTAAGCCGGGGGATACGATGGTCATAACTACTGTTCTGCCTGATGATTTCAATGCAAATGTCATGGCAATCAGAGCATCACTTCAGACAGTCAGATTTTACGTGGATGGCAGTCTGAGAGAAGAGTATGATACAAAGGATACGAGACCCTTCGGTAAGGATTCCGCGAGCAGATATGTATTTTGCAATATGTCGGAGGATGATGCCGGCAAAGAGCTGCGCATTGAGCTGACAAGCCATGCATCCAACTATTCAGGCGTTGTAAATACAGTATACTGTGGAGATAAGAGCGATATATGGACAAATATATATCATAATAGCTCAAGAGAGACGATTATAGCATTTTTCATTTTTTTTGCTGCTGTAGTGTCTGTTATGTTCAGTATAGCACTCAGTATTGTATACAAGACACATTTTGACATGGAGTATGTAGGCTGGTGTATGCTTCTTGGGGCAATATGGATGCTTGGTGAATCAAAGTTGCGTCAGATGCTGGTGCCGAATGCATCTGTTTTGGCGGCTATGTGCTTTGTGGTTATTCTGATTAGTCCTATTGCTGTTTCGATTTATATTGACAGCATACAAGGCGGGCGTTATACAAGAGTGTATACATGCATAGAGGCGCTTGCGGCTGTGAATTTCATTGTCTGCACAGCACTGCAGCTTTTTGGTGTGTGCGATTATATAGAGACTCTGCCGGCAGGACAGGGAATGCTTGCTGTCTGCTGTGTGGTCGTCATCACAACATTTATCATTGATATAATTAAACACAGGGCCTTGGGCTACAGACCTGAGATGATTGCCATGATTGTGGCACTTGTTCTGGTGCTTATAGAGGCTGCATCTGTGTACTTTGTTGTCACTATGTCAGGTTTCTTTATCGGAACAGGCCTTATTGTGATTTTGTTTGTCAATATCATAGTCACAATAAAAAGAATCAGCGAGATAGAATACAAGCGCCAGAAGGAAGAGAGTGATAAGCTTAGAAATCAGACAGAGAGAGTTTCCCTTCAGATGATGAAGACACTTGCTGCTACAATTGAGGCAAAGGACGATTATATGAGAGGACACTCATACAGAGTCGCTGAGTACTCTGCTCTCATAGCAAAGCAGCTTGGCTGGAGTGAGCATGAGGTGGAAAACCTTAGAAATGCTGCATATCTGCATGATATCGGAAAGATTGGCGTGCCTGATACTATATTAAATAAGCCAACCAGGCTGACTGATGAAGAGTTTGCCGCCATAAAGAGCCATACTGTGATGGGAGCAGATATCTTAAAGGACATTACCCTGTTAGACCATCTGGTGGATATTGCAAGGAGTCATCATGAGCGCTACGATGGAAAGGGCTATCCTGACGGACTGGTGGGAGAGGAGATACCGCTTTCTGCCCGTATAGTTTGTGTGGCAGACAGCTATGATGCCATGAGGTCGCGCAGGATTTACAGGAATGCACTGCCCGATGAAGAAATCCGAAGGGAGCTTTTGGATAATTGCGGCACGCAGTTTGATCCGCAGATTGCGCGTATGTTTGTTGATATGCTTGACAATGGCATGGTTGTGATAGATGAGGACAATCCTGCGGCTCAGGGCTACCGTGATAATGCGGCTATTGAGTCAGCGGCAGACAAATTCATATCTGAGGTCATGAAGACCATGAGCAGTCAGGAAAAAGCCGATAGTGTTGATTATCTGACAGGACTTTACATGCGAAGTCGTGGACAGCAGGTAATAGCAGCCCTGATGCAGGATAATGATGGCTGTCTTGCCTTCATAGATATGGATAATCTCAAAAAAGTAAATGATGTGCATGGTCACAAGGCGGGTGACAGGGCACTTAAGCTTATAGGTAATCTCCTTGCTAAAGAGACTGAGAATGAGACCTTTGCAGCCTGCAGGCTTGGAGGTGACGAGTTCCTCATCTTTATGCCATATTCTGACAGGGCAAGCGTGGAGAGTGTTATAAAGCGCATATTTGAGGGCTTCGAGAGTGCCAGGGAAGCAGACTGTGAGATAAAGGAGGCCGCTCTTTCAGCAGGACTGTGCATGACGACAAAGGGAGCCATGTTTGAAAGTGACTACACAAAGGCAGATAAGGCACTTTACTATGTGAAGCAGAACTGTAAGGGTTCATATTTCTTCTATGAGCAGCTCTTAGCTGACAATAAGGAGAATACAAATCTGAGTGCGGATTTACGAAACGTGGCAAAGCTTTTAAAGGAGAGTGGTAGCTATACAGGTGCGTTGGATTTAAACTACAGAGAGTTTGCAAGAATCTATGAGTTCGTGAACAATGTAGGAGATAGACACAAGCACAACTGCTATCTGGTCATGGTGACTATGAACACTCTGCCGGAGCAGCTTGCAGATATCGAGGAAATTGAGAGGGCACTTGACTGCATGGAGCAGTCTATCCGCAGCAAGATCAGAAAGGTGGATGTCTGCACGCGCTACAGCTCAATGCAGTATCTTATCATACTATTTGAACCGCAGGAAAATCAGATTCCAAATGTCATGGAGAGAATCTTTATGCGTTACTATGAGCTCTGTGACAGAGCGGATTTCAAGCCACAGTATGAGTATATCAAGATGACTGAGGCAAAATAAAATAGGGATTGTTAAATAATAGTCAATGTGGTATAGTTTTCTTCGAACGGTATTCGAAGGAAACTGTATCATGGAGGATGTGTTGTCACCTTATGACAGAGCATATCCGGCAGAC
>OGIE01001736.1_pt1 | contig 29317 bp, 22 predicted proteins | sample 1571581 | NCBI WGS metagenome assembly OGIE01 (sample SAMEA2582021, study PRJEB24529) | metagenome | biome: Human gut stool | place: China | collected 2011 | reverse complement strand
CCAGAAACGACGGGTCGGCAATGATATTGCTGAACGCCGTCATATCATAGAGTTTTGCAAATATTTCTTCCATCGCTGTTTATCCTATCTTCATTAATACATCATCTTCTGAAACAGTGTCCCCCGGAGTGGCACAAATAGCCGTAATTGTTCCGTCAAAGTCGGCACGGATGGCATTGTACGTCTTCATGGCTTCAATGTAGCAAAGCAGATCACCCTTCTTCACCTTATCGCCTACCTTCACCGGAGTTTCCTGGGCATTCTTCGTCAGGAAGAATTTGCCTTCTAGAGGAGCCGGAACATCTTGTCCTTCACCTACGGGAGCTTCCACTTTGGCCGTAGCATCTGCGGGCAGGTCGATGTCACCGTAAGCCACCGTCACGCGGTAAGCCTGTCCGTCCACCTGTACAGTGAGGGTTTTCGGTTTGGCGTCATCCAACGGGGACTTGTTAAGTTCCGCTTTCCGCTTCTCAACGTCTGCCAAGAAGTCTTCTTTTGCTTTACCGCTCTTATAAGCCTCGTATTGTGCCGGATGCATGGCGTATTCGAAGAGTTCTTCGTCGTCCTCGCCCAAGTCCCATTTGTTCTCTTTCATCATCTTGCGATACTTGTCGAGTGCATCCGGATAGTTATCCTGGGGATTGCCTGTGAAGAACTTACGGCCTTCGCGTTCGGCTTTCTCTATAAGTTCGGGAGCCAGCGTGCCTGGCAACTTACCTGCCTTGCCCAGCAGCATATCCCAGATATCATCGGCAATCATACCCCAGCGTTCTTTGCCTTTCTCCATCGCAATCACGTTCATCATAGCCAAGTTCTTGACGTACTGGCTGAACGGAGTCACCAACGGGGGATAACCCACACGCGGCCATACGTAAGCCACTTCATTGAACAGTTTGATAAGCAATTGATCCTGCGTCATGAAGGGCAGATTGCGTTTTGCCTTATATTTATTGATAGATTCCAGATTGGATTCCAGGTCGGCCATAAGGCTACCCATCATACCGCCCGGAAGTCCCGGACCGATCAGCAGGGAGTTCATCAAGCGGTTCTTCGGGCTGATGTACAAACCGAGGAAATCGTCCATAAATTCCTGAATGAGGGCGCGCACTTTCATGTATGCCTCCATATTCACTTCCGGCACCTGGAAACCTGCGTCTTTCAGCATCGCCTGCACACTCAGCAAGTCGGCGTGTCCCGTACCCCAGGAAAGCGGTTCCATGCCTACGTCGATGTAGTCGCAACCTGCCTCACATACTTCGAGGATGCTTGCCATATTGAAGCCCGGGCCTGCATGGCTATGATACTGGATAGGGATTTCGGGATGTGCAGCCTTGATATTAGCTACAATCTTGCCCAACGATACCGGACGTCCGATACCTGCCATATCTTTGATACAGATTTCATCGGCACCCGCCTTGATGAGCTCTAACGCCATATTGGTGTAGTATTCTACTGTATGGATGGGCGAATGGGTGATACAGAGCGAACATTGGGAAATCATTCCGGCTTCTTTAGCGTAAGCGATGGAAGGAATAATGTTACGGGTATCATTCAGTCCGCAAAATGTACGGGTAATGTCCGTTCCCTGCACTTTCTTTACTTTATAGAACAATTTACGCACATCAGCAGGCACGGGGCTCATGCGAAGCCCATTCAGTGCACGGTCCAGCATGTGAGTTTGTATGCCAGCTTCGTGGAACGGCTTCGTCCATGCACGTACAGCTTTATTAGGATTCTCACCAAACAATAAATTTACCTGTTCAAAACCTCCGCCGTTCGTTTCTACGCGGGCAAAACAGCCCATCTCAACAATAGCGGGAGCAACCTTCACCAGCTGGTCTACGCGGGGCACATATTTTCCGGCACTCTGCCACATGTCCCTGAACACCAAGCTGAACTTAATTTCTTTTTTCATATCAAATAAAATAGGTGTGTGTTTTTTATTAAAAGATTATCATTTTATTTTCTCGACTTTAGCTACTTTACCCTTGCCCTGTGTCACCACCGTTACAGCGGCACTGATAGCAGCCAATATATTTCCGGGAATCGCTGCGGGACCTTGCGCACCTTTCTTATCCGGCACCACCTCTTCGGGGGCATACTTGTTAACCAGAAGGATAAGTCCTTTACCTAAGTAGATTACAATCAGCAGGATACAGAACACTGTTACCATACCTACCACCATCAGCATAAGCGCTGTATTGATATTTTCCATATTATAAATTATTAGTTATTCGGCCTGTTTTACGAAAAATCGTCCGAAATTAGCGAATATTTATAGAAGAAAGGCAGAAAAAAATGATAAAAGATGCTAAAACAAAAGTTCCCGTACTGCCGGAAGGGGCTGTACGGGAACTGATTATCACAAGTCGGATGCTCCAAAACGGAGGTTAACGAAGCACCGGGGAAGGTTATCCTAACGGATCTTCTTCTAAGCCACCTTCACCGGAGCCGCCACCGGGATTGTCGGAACCGCTGTTTCCAGTGTTAGTAGAAGTTTTTCCCCACTCTTCCCAAACAATCTTGGTATTTACCATGCTGCGGGTAGTCACTTGATTACCACTGTTACGTTCCACTTCAGGAAGGAAGCGGACACGTACCCCATTAATCAGCGAGGCACTTACCTCCTCAGCCGTCGGTACCCCTCTTTTAGTGGAAGTGGCCGTATAATAGAAAGTGCCCACACCGTCTATTTTCACAGTACGTCCCTGTCCCATGTAACTACTTAATACCCTTCCAAGATTTTCCATTACCGCAAACGTATCACCACGAGTCACAGTAGAGATGACAGACAGCTCGTCTGCTACTTCGCGAGTAGTCACTGCCTTGCCCCAAGTTACAGATTGAGGATACCACAAATCGTTTACTTTCTTCTGAATTCTTCTAAAAAATGCCATAATCATTAAGTTTTAAATGAATAATTTAATAATGTATATTTTATCTCTTTTATCTCATCTGGGAAGTCGAAGTTTTCACCGTGAGGCCTCAACGATTCAGTCATCTGCTTTTCTCAAATTCGATGTTGCAAAGTTAGGGCGAGATACAAGAGAAAGCAAGAAAATGGCATCTACAAGCATTTTACACAAACAGCTAATAAACAACACATTACAAAAACATCATCTCTACAAGGGATAAAAGGATATGAAATTAGGTAAAGAAACAATATGGTGGCAATCTCTACAGAGATGATACGTAAATTACTGATAATGAATATATCTATTTTTGTCGGTCTCTACAATATCGTTATTTTATGCTTGATATCCTACATCACTTCATCTATAGATTGCCACTACCCCCACATTAATCACTTTGATTATATTAACTGACTTATCTTACGAAATATTAAATTCTACGATTTCGTTCATTATTCTTAAAAATCACTTTTATGCTTATATCTTCCAAATTTCAGTCCAAGATTATTCTTTCAAAATCTGTCGAATCACTTTAATGTCAATAGCAAAATTGAGATTTGCTCCTGAATCATCTCTGCCCCCAGAGGTAATTCCAATAGCTTCTCCATAAGAATTAATTAATGCCCCTCCACTGCTTCCATGATCAATGGGAACACTTATTTGAATAATGTTATTGTCCCTTTTCTGAGATATTTCTCCTGACGAGAAAGTATTCTCTAATCCTCGTGGACTGCTTATGGCATATACTTTTTCACCTACAGATGGAGCCCTTGATGCAATTGGAATATAGTTGAATTTTTTATTATTTCCTTTCCCAACTTTGAAAATAATAAAATCATTTTCATCACTTTTAGCAATTACTTCCTCTACATTCAATTCCCCTTCCGATGATAATTTTATGATTTCGCTCCCCATAGATGTCCCTCTAAATACATGATAATTACTTATAGCAATTCCACTTGAAGAAATAAAAAAGCCTGAGCCTTGAAAAGCATTATAACCATCAGAAGTAAAAACCATAAAAACTGCACTATTATACCGTCTAAAAATTTCAGTACCAGACATTACTTCTGTATTTGATGATAATTTCAGATTAATGCTTGCTTTTCTTTTTTTAACACTGACATTAGTTGCCCCCCTTTCATTCCTATGTTTCCTGCCAGAGTTTCCACAAGAAGAAAAAGACACAACAAATACCAATGCCAACACAAAAAGTATTCTATTTTTCATTACTTCCAAGTTTTATTTGTTCAATAATGCCAGGTTTAGGTATAATATGGATAAGAAATCGTTGATTGGCACTGTTACCTTTAGTATCAGGTTCTACACGTAGACTACCGGATTGACCACTACCAGAAATGATAAGTTCACATTCTTCTCTATTGAAGAATAATCTGTTTTGCTCCCAATATTTAACCAATGATAACGCACGTTCATAACTTAATTCATCGTTTCTTTGATAATCATCCTTGGATGCCTGTCCCTCCACTACTAATAAATATTTTACGCCATATTTTTGTGATGCAGTTGATATAAAATTTTTTATAGCATTACCAGCATCAAGCAATTTCATTCTAGTATCAAGAGGTATGTTTTCCATATTTGAACTACCTACATTAAATGAAACATCTATTTTCAAGATATGCTTCTTGTGCTCTTGATTATATTCAAAATAGGTCTTATCAATTTCATTGACAGCATTTTCTATTTCTTTAATTTTCTCCATTTGCTCTTCTGTAGCCTTTATGATTTTTTTTATTTCATCTACTTGCCTTTTCAACATAACAGTGGTTAAGACAAACAGAACAAGCATAATGAAAAACAGACTTGTCATCAAGTCTGCATAACTTGCCCAAAAGAAAGATTTGCGTTTCATTACAATTATTTATTTACAAATTCAACAACAAGCATTGACATAATAAATAAAACACTTCCAGATGCCAAAAACAGCATAATTCCCAATAACCAAAGAGCAACAGCCTTAAATTTATTCTTTTTTGGGGAAATAATAGCCACTCCATTATTTACAGAGCGCATATTTTCGATTGCTATACACAATTGCTCTATTCTCTCATTCTGTTTTTGCATCATTTGCTGATGCTTTCTAAATAACATTTCTTCTTCAGAAGTAAGTTCTTTCTGTTTAGATTGTTCTATTAAAGTTGATAAAAATTGCTCTAATCGACTCTGTTGCTCCTGCAGCACTGCAATCATTTCATTGTTATTAAGAGAGCTGGCAACATCTGCTAATCCACGATTTTGAGCCTTTAATAATTGTTCCATATTGCCCATACTCTCTTTGATAGCGGCGAATTCTTTAATTTCGTCAATGACAACATTCAGAGTCTTTATTTTTTCTTTGAACACTTCTTCTTGGCTATCGATACGTTGTGCCATTATTTTTTGTTGTTCAGCCAACCATTGTTGATGTTGCCCATCTATATTCTGAAGATTGGTATTAAATTTGTCTTGTTGCTCCACGAGGAAATGATTCAGATTAGTAATTCTTTGTTCTGCATTGTCCTGCAAAGCTTGGAATGTTTTTTTAAGAATGTCATCCATCCTTACGACCGCCTGATTTACTTCAGAACGCCTTGTTTGGAAATAATCGTTCTCTTCCTGAAAATAATTGGCAAGATTAGTCAAAGCAGATGTCTGCTCCATATATTGTCCCACTTTATCATTCAACTGCCGAACCGCTTGAAGATAAGTTGATGTCTGCGACATATAGGTTGCAAATTGTTGAAAATTGGCAGTACTCTTTTCAAATTGTTGGAGAATGGTAACATTGGCTGTAGCCATTCTTTTTATATCCAAATTTCTAAGAAGTTCTAAAATTCTCAATTGATCTTCAAATGATCCACTCGTTTCTTTCAAGGCATTCTCCATTCTGCCAATGTTAGAAGAGAATGAAAGGTTGAATGATGTCAGATTCTGTTGCAACAATTGCAGAGTATTGGCCATATTGCCTGACAGAACAGGAAGAAGTTCTGCTTGTACCCAAGAATAGAATCCATTCTTGTCTGCTTCCAACTTAGTCTTAGATGTTTTGGACTCTAGAGATGAATATGTGGTCAGGATAATACCTATTAAACTTGCAAGCATAGCTATAGCTACACCACCCATTAATTCTCCGATGGCCTGTTGTGGATTATCTATAAATGCAGAAAAGCCACCGCCCAATAAGGCTATACGACCTATACCGACAATGATGCCAATCATAGTGCCCATTAAACCGATATACAATGGTATCGGTGTTTGGGTATTGATTTCCTCTTCTTTTGAGTCACAGTTTCTCTCAACGATGTCTTTTATCAACATAAAGTCACTAACAGCACCCTTATTCTTATACAAGTAGTTGTTTATTGAATCGAGGATGTTTTGAAACACACCAAGATTCTTACTAGAGTCAGTTGATGCTATTTGAGAAACTTTTATATTTTCAACATTATCCTCCGTTTCAAAAGCATTATCTTCCTCTTTTGACGTAATACTTATTTGCATAACAGATAAATACTTTGAAGATGGGAACAAGCTCCGTACTTCCTTTATTAATTTGCGATTATCGCCAAAAACTCTCAACTGAAAATACACTAATACAACTACTATAGCTATAATAATAGCATAGCCTATCAATTCATTAGATTCCATTATTTTACCTCAATTATTGCTTTGTTAATAATCCGCCATTTCCCGTTCTCTTCTTGTTGAACTTTTCCTGGAGTTATGGAGACAGTTTTGCCGTTTTGATAGTTATTTTTAACTTCGCACGCATCAAGTATTCCCGAAGAATTAACCATAGACAATTTTTCATATAGCTGTTTGTTTTCAATAGGAGCAAAAGTCTGTTGACTTACATTTATGGCATATACGGATATTCTTGTTTCCTCTTTGTAGGTTCGTACAAATATATTATTGCTGACATCAATATCTGCATAATAGACAATAGCAGCTGTTGATATTGTAGCTTTCTCAATATCTTTCTGAAGATATGTCTCAATTTCGCTTCTTACCTCATTATTAATTTCATTTTGCGCTTTTATCACTATTTCTTCTTCCCTCTTATCCCTTTTCTCTCTAAGATCCTCTTTGAGCTTTATAATTTCAGCTTTTAACTTATCATTTTCCGTTCTAAACACCTCATACATACTATTTTGAGAATCTAAAGAATAATACGACCGAGGTTCTTCAGTATCATCATAACCTCGACCTTTCATAGCCATAATAATCTTTCCCAATATATATAGGAAAATAATTGCGAGGGGAATCCATCCCCAATTAGGAAGTTCCTTATTCTCTTTTTGGGGTTGAGCTTCATCTTTATTTTCAGATTCATCCTTCTCTTGACGAATGTCCCTATCTTTTTCTCTGTACCATGCCAGAATAGTATTTCTTACGTCGCATTCATCCTTTCTGGTAAATTTGAAATTTTCAAATCCTGCCGTATCCACAGCATCATCAATAAAATCAAATACATTGCCATTATATGTAATTTCACGATTTCTTTCATTTAGTTTTTTTGTCAAATTATCGGCAGTAACCATAAGATTGTTGTTTTTTAGAATACTATCCAAAGCAGCATATTTGTAGGCATGCCCAATGGAAACAGTATCTATACCCTTTTCTTTTATAACTTGTTTTTCCGCTTCTGTTGTTTTAGCGGAATCACTTAAAACATATTTTGCAGTATAAAAGCAATTGATATAGTCAACAATCTTTTGTTTGTCATCGTTATTAACTTCTTGCGCCATAGAGGTACATTTTATGCTGCTGACAATTGTCAGCAGCACTATCATTAGTGACTTTCTCATTCTATATTTATTCTTCTGGTTCTAACATCTTTATATTACCGCCAATGGCACACAGTATCTCACGAATTGGATAGAAAAACAATGTTTCTTCCACTTCGTTTTGCAGATTCTTCTCACTAATGCCATCTTTTATGGATTTAGCAATATCGCGAGTAAAGTGCTGCCTTAAACCTTCTAAATCTTCGGTTTTCATTGCGCCAAATTTCTTGTGAAAGGAAAATTCCTCATTCAAATCATAAAACAGACCAGTAAACGCATTGACCTCTTTAACCACCTCACTTATCAACTCTTGATTACCATTAACATCTGAATATTTGAGAGATGAAGAGACGAAATCGTTTTTAGTAGTTCCCAACAGACAAACTTTCATATCTTCAATATCGGCTACACTCATAGTTCTCATTTCTATCAATCCACCTTTACAAGTAACCTCTTTAGGGTTACTAGTGTTGATTAAAATATCCAATCCATCTTCATTGTATTCTGTACCATATACCTTTTCAAATACAAGTTTCGTGTATTCTTCCAAAATGCCTTTATCGTTAACATCTATTAGTATTTGGAGTAGTTTAGAACCCGTTCCACTGAATGTCAGATGTCTCGGAAATTCTAAAGACTTACATTTCATTATGCGTGCAATATGGTATATTAATGCCGTATAAAAAAGAATGAACAACGTCTTTAGCTTAGAGTCTGAAAATAGCATGGCACTATAGTTTACCTTATTCATTATTTGTTTATCAATAACGACTTTGTTTTCTATCAAAGAAAATAAGAGCATGACAATATCCGATGCAGGTTTACCGTCTTCCATAAAACTATCTACCAATTGTATAATTCCATCAAGTGATTGCACTTCAAGAATCTTACGGAACTTATCTATATATTTATTTATAAATGGATTGCTGCGGCACGGTTGACAATCAAATACGGCATTGGCTGCAAATCGGCAAGAAGACAAATAGAGGGGATTTCCATCCTTTACAATCAATATATCAGAAGTGCCACCTCCAATGTCGACGGATACGACATTAGTAGTTGCCTTACTGTTTTTTTTATAGTAATAGTATGGTACTATGGATTCTGACATGGTTATGATTTGTTTATCCTTGTCCCCACCAAAATACAACTCATAAAGTTCTTTCCATGTATCCCTGATTTCTTTTACGCGAGTAGAAGACATACTCGCCGGATAAAACCAAGCTATTTTGGTGGATGTTAAGTTTCCTCCATTTGCCAAAACCTTGTTCCGCATCAGTATAATAAGATTCTCGAAATAAGACCTGATTCGTGCTTTACTGTCATCCTTGTTGGACCACTTTAAATCAACAAAAGATTTATTGTATTTCGGAAGTCGCATAGTTTCAAAGACAAAGGGCAAATTGGTTTCACCCATGGGGGTGACAGTTGAGCCTGCCCAATCGATTCCTATTTTTTCAGAAAGGACTGTACGAGTAGGAAACTTAAAATATTTACCGATAACGCTCGGCAAGAAGTCTGCCATAATCACGTCCCTAAAACTTTTACCATACTCATTCATTGGTTGAATCAGGCATTCGGACTCGTTAATGGTAAACGGCTCTATCATTCCACCGTCCATTCTGCATTCAATATGGGTATTTGATGTTCCAAAATCAATAGCAAATTCAAATGATTTAGCCCCAGCCTTCCCTTGAAACTCCGGAATAATAATATTGTCTATTCCCTGTACACTGAATACTATATAGGAAAATACCTGTTTGAAAACAAATGTCTGTGTAGGAAGTTCTTCGGGGGAAATATCATCCCCATCTTCCGTCTTATTCCGTTTCAAGCAACCTTCATTTTTATAGATTTCTTTGCCTTCACCAAAAGAAAGATCATATACGATGTCTTCTTTTTCAAAATACATCACATTTATTCGGTAGTCCGCCATTACATTCTTCTTCATTTTCAAAAACGGGAAAATATGCAGAGCAAATCCCTTCACTACCACACGACCGTTTTTCTCGTCCAAAGTACTGGAAGGCGTTTCATAATAGAACCGCTCGTATGTAATGAAATTCACTTGCCCATTTTGCCCTTTTATAGGAATTTCAAGTATTACTTTTACAGCTTTATCTTCCACCACATCGTATCTTTCTATCCGGAAATGCTTTTTGAGGTCATCTACCGTAAAATATTGAAAATATTCTTTCTTTATAGGTAACAAGTAACTATATTCTTCGCCACACTGTGCGTCGCCACCATTATAGAAGCAAACACCATTCAATGGATAAGGATTACAAATAATAGTATCTTCTAAAAAATCCCCCATTGTCAGATAAGGATATGTGCGTCCGTCATCAGGAAGCTTTCGCTTGACAAGCGGAGCATTGTCATGAATCGGCACTACCGTCTTGTTATCCCAAGGATCTTGAGTATATATCAACGGCTTTCGGAAGTTTTCAACAGGAAGCACCAATGGCTTCTTGCCATCAACTGTATAATCACTGTCTATGGCAAAGTCTGTTTTAAACAAACTGTTCACATTGAGACATTTCAGCTCACAGCCTAACACTTCTACCACATCAGCATTGTTGGTAATGGGAATAGACGCATATTTGTCTATTTCAGCTTTTGTCATCCAATTTATTGAGTCTTTCTGTTCTTGCGACAAGTAACCGTATGTCAAATCCAAATATTCATCTACTTCCTTGAATAAATTGGAAAAAGAACGTTCTGTGGTATTTTGCAGCTGATTCCAATGTTTTTTTAGTCCAAACCAATATAGAACAAATTGAGGAGCGCGTTTATATAGTGGTTGGAATTCAGAGTCGAAAGGCTTATCGTTTCCAAAACGTACATTACGAGACACATAATTCAAGTTATTAGCTGATGTAAAGAAAAAGGTTACCGGAGAAGTGGCACCAATGATATTCATCTGAGAGGGTGCATCAGGTCCTTTATAGTTTAGCAAATAGATATTTTGAAATAAATCAAAATTATATGTTCTTGCATCCTGACTCAAATACATGCTCAATGTTTCCCCAAACTGTCTATGAGCAGGGCTACGACTACCGAGGAGTTGAGAGAGGGAGTCGCTTTTATTCCAGGTAATAATATCAAACTTATCACGCAGCTTTTCTATATTAAAAAAAATCTCCGCAACATCAAAACAGTCGGAAACCAGTTTATGATAAATAGTTTGTTGGTTATCCAAATCATTGCTCGCTACCACTTGCTTGAAAGCATTCTTCATCAAGTCTATGCGAGCAAAAGGAGTAGGAATGGATGTTATCTCTCTTTTGCAAGTTGCACCTTCTGGATCGCTGATGCTGCTAATCGCTCTTGTTCCATATCCATTGGAATCGGACCATCCTTCAATGTTGTCATTGCCACCAACTGTATATAAACGAAAAACATGTGCCATATTATAATCTGATTTTATCATTAATAAGTCCATCGGTTACCATATAGAACAACTCCATAAAACGTTGTTCTAAAGATAGCCCTTCTTTGAATTTTTTCTCTTTCTTGTTCAAATAGCCATCGAATAAAGCATAATTTGAATCTACATGAAATAGTACCCTCTTGGTTTCACAACCCTTGACGAAGTTAAACACCGCATTTTTGTTTATTCCTAACTCAAAAGGCGTGAATCCACGTTTATTTCTTTCCATTTCTGCCAACCATACCATATAGTCTGTTACAAATTTGTTTATATAACTTTTCATATAACGGTCGGCAAACCACTTCTTTTCATCAAAATGCACAGTCCAAGGTTGTTTTTGGTGAATGGAATTACCCAACTGCTCATTTATGAATTTACAAAATAATGTAAATCCCGTCAATGGCTTAGCAATGAGGTCATAAGTCGTATCACACAAATCAGGAAGTATCAGATTATCAACGGCTTTTTTTACTCCGAATTCTCGATAAACAGTTTGAAGATTTCTTTCTTCAATGTTCTTGTCGAAATCTATAATAGCCAAAGCTGCGGCAAGTTCTATCAAATGTGCATCATTCTTCTGAAATTCACCACCCTCATTATTCTCATACTTACTCAATATATTATCTCCCAAATAATATAAAGCATCAATTGTACTCATGTTCTGATTGTAGTAAGCTAATGCAGCCTTTGTTTTCGAAATAAACGTGGCTTCATCAATGGTACTTTCTGCATCTGGCTCTATACCGAAATACGGCAATACGGTAATGGCTCCTATCACACTATCTTGAATAAGCTGGGCATTAGCAAACTGATTCCTCATGGTTAGAAGCGTACGCAGATTCTTTAGCAGCACAGGGAAGCCGCTAGCACCCGTTCCGCCAAATATGGAACTGATGATGAATATCCTGTCACCCTCTTGAAAATCGGCTGCAAATCTAAGGAACTGAGGCGATTGAGTAAACCGGTTTAGCACCACACTTCCTATATTAGGATTTCCTTTAAATCCCACTTCCATGTCTGCATTCAAATTGTCGTCTGAAAACAACATCTTAGTAAGTGCATAGTTGGCTCTATCCATTGTATTTAGTTGGATATAGTCCTTGAAAAGTTGATTTTGAGTATTTTCCAAGTCCATTCTAAATCCCGGCAGTAATTCTTGCACTTCAGCCCGGAAGAAGCCACATTGAGTATCACTGTTGAAAGTTAATTTTCCACGTATATTATTGTAAGTATGTATCAGATCCACAGTGCGTGTCAAATCGGCAGCTGCTACGTCAGGATCTATAATGATAGGAACAATAGCATCCGATTTCATTCGCACTCCGGTTGCCAATAACATGGTTAATGATTTGATGACTCGCGAGCCGGTTCCTCCGATTCCAAAAATATATATTTTACTCATATTTATAATTCTGTTTAGAATGGTGACTTTCTACAATTAGTGCTCTTCCATTTCAATATCATGGAAAGCACAAAAAATACAACAAGTGATATGATGGCATTGGTAAGACTGAATCCCCAAAAGTTACTATCCGTTATATAAAATTCCACAATATCACCAGACTCATCTCTCAGATAGAGCAAGCAGTCTCCGATTAAGTTGTTGAGATAGTCTTCCTTTATCCACCAATAAGCAAAGAAAAAGCACAGTAAATTATTAGAGAACAACACAATCAGCCAACTCCACCAACGATGAAAACGACTACTGTCTATTATATAATAGTAAAGCACACTAATCAATAGTGAGATTACAAGAGTCCACAAGGCGATACGTGGAAAGAGAACAGGATTGGTAAAATCGTCTGTTTCGCAGTTATATCCCCAAAGATACTCACCCAGCTGTTGCCCGAATAAGGATTCAAAAAAACAATAAATCCGACCGATAAATTCCATAACTGATAATTATTAATTGATAAATATTTTAATTACTGCAAAATTGCTATTGTCATTGTTTGTAAAAGCTTCATATATCCCTTCAAAAAGATATTTTAATCCATAAGTTTGCGCCATTGCATGTTCCTTCCGGATATTTAAGCCTTCCTCATCGGTGCATTGAATAATCCACGATGGCAATTGTTTTTTCAATGCTATCTTTAAATCGCATTTCCCGGGTTTGGGCACTTTGGAGTTCAATGTAAGGCTAAGCAGATGAGAATACTTTCCTTTCTTTTTGGAAGTTGAGACACTTAGCTGGTAGTCTTTAGAACTCAGCATATAATTTTCCGGATTAAGCAAATAATCATTAGCAATCGGCAAACCGGAGAAGTCGATTCCGATAGTAAACATAAATTTCCCTTGATACTTTCCTTTGTCTGCTTTTTCTGCACCGACAATATGATATTTGGGACTCTTCATACATTTCCTGAATGTTCCAATTTTGGGTACGCCTACAATTTCATAGCCTACTTTATGCGCTACATTGCTGATGGTAAAAGAATGTTCAACTCCTCTGCCTTTTATTTTTTCTTCAGGTGCCTTCTTTGTAATATTGTTTATTAGTTTTTCACGTCCCATCAACAGTATATAGAAGGGACGGACATCATTGACAGTTGTAACATTGTTCAGACGGTTATAGTATTTTCCATTGAATTTACCATTCAGCCGATATGCTTTCACACAGAAGTCATTATTGTTTTTCAGCTTATTGGCGAAAGCTTTTTGAATGTCTATTTGTTGGATTCCAAGATACTCGGCAGCATTAATGCCTTTTCCTGGAGAAAATATACAATCTGAAATGAAAAAAGAGACCGTTCTGCCATCTGTCTTATCCAGAATAGAGCTCAGCATTTCTGCTATATCAGTTGTTCCCAAGGAACCACCAGCACTTACAAAATGGTTTGGGGATAGTTTCTTTATAAAATCCTTAATGCGAGCATCATGGTTAAGTTTTTTTTGTTGTGGAATGATTCTACTGTTTATATAAAACAGATTCATAGAATCGGTACCACTTAAACAGATGTCGGACAAATAGCTATATACAGATTCTTCAAACTCAGTTAGCCCGTTGACATAACCAAACATGCTGCCTGAGTTTTCCAAATATACATTCACAATAGGCTTTTGCTCGTTTGAATTCTTAACTATTTCTGTCTTGAACGTTTGACATCGAGAACATTTTCTGCCACCATCTTGAATATCACAGCCATGTAGTATAGTAAAACATACAGTCAGCGCGACCGCAAAGAGTGATTGATTAGTCAATCTGCTTATCTGCATCATAATGCCAAGAAGATATATCTTCCGACAGACTCCCAAACCGGACGGTTCATTAATTAGATATAAGTGTAATCATATAAAAAGAAAAAGCGCGGGAATCTGTACCTGTTACTTATCCTGTGTGCTAGGCCTTCGCATTGCCCCTCAACCAAGGATAAGCAACGCAGAAGCCCACGCCGATATGTATAAACAACCTTGCACACCACTTGTTATGGCATACAAAGAATATAAACATACCCCGCAGACATCTACCGTTGCTCTGTCCTGTGGTTGAGTGATAAATTTTTGCGAAGTTTAGCACAACCAAAACAAAAACGTAGTAAACGTCCTTTCTAAATATATGTATTTCCCACCCCATTCGCCCTCATTTGAGGTATCGGCGTAGGAATCATCGCAAAACTACAAAAAATAGATTTATAAATGACAAAGAATGGCGATGTTTTTTAGAAATGACCAGCATAAAACTATTTACCAATAATTTAACCACTGTTCAACTTCCCCTTAATTACTTGTCTTTTATAGATAGCATATTATCTAAAAAGTCCAACTATAAGTCAAACTCAAAACTCATTTTGTAACAATATCTCCAAATCCAGAAACATCCGGTTACACCCGTCAATCCGTTACAGGCCACTCCCCCTCAGAATACCTTCTGAAGTGAGGGTATCTCAGTATACGACTAAGACACCCTAAGTATCATACTGAGATTACCTCAGTATAGGACTGAGATACCCTCAATATTAGACTGGAGTAACATCATTCCCGGAAAAAGTTCGAATACAAAGGATCACCACACACTTTTCGTTGGAATATTTCTAAAATAAAATAATAATAACACAAATCGTTCTGCTATAAAATACTTCTGTATCGAAACCTATCAGCATCCCCAACAACCCCGTCTGACAGCATTAGACGAACACACCTCCCACTTACAGTGAAGCTCAGAAAGCAGACTTACGGCAAGAGCACTGTCGGAAGTGCAAGTTTGCGCCAGAGAGTCGGCACTGCAGAGGGATTGTTCATAATCCAATAGTGTCTTGTCGGCAGGATCAGAACAGGTTGTCAGCCTCAGTAGAAAAATCAAGAGAAAGAATGCATGCATAGTTTTCATCATCAATCGATGTGTTCACTTAATCTGAGACACACAGATTAAGTATCTTCTATATAATAAAACTGGGAAAAGGCAACGAACTATCGTCAACTTTCCTCCCCTTTCTTTTGTTCTTTCAACAAGAATGAACTACTTTTGTGACGCCCGCGAGTCAACCATTAGGTTTACTCGCGCAGGCGTGAACTAAAAACAGAATGGGTCATGGAGAATGGCAATGTGGTGGAATGTTGTAAAGAAAATAAGCAACGCCTCATAGTCAGTTACTCAGATGCGAAAGCAAAAAGGTATATAAGGAACTTGAGCGGACAATTAAGGTGCTGAAGATAAATATGAGTGTGGACAAAGTATTGGAGAAATGCATTTCGAAACACTTTGTACAACCCCGTTACAAGAGTTCATTAGACCTCTTGTAAACCCGGAATATGAATGGCGCATTGTCAAAGTCAGGAATGTTTCGTATGACTTCCTATCTGCGGCACTTGTTCGGATTTTCCGAACAACTGAATCACGCTTCAAAGTAAAAATCTCTACTATTTTCCCTCTTTATAGCCAAAAGTCACTGATTTATTGATTTGCGAGTCAACATTGTTCTATCATAACAGGTCAATTTATATCTTCAGCAATGTGCCAACTGCCCACTTTTTTCGACCCCTCCCGAACTATCAAATTTGCCTTTTGAAGCGTATCAACATACTCTTTAGCAGAGCGAAGTGACACCCCCATTTGTTTTGCCAAATCTTGTAATGTCATTGATGGCTTCGCGCTTATCAAAATCATAGTTGTCTCCAATATTTGTCTTTTACGCTCGGTGATTGCTTGGGTAGATTGCACAAAAACTTGCACCTTATTTTTCAAATTCCGCACTTTATCTATTGATATTTGCACTTTAAAACCTGTTTTTTGCACTTCAAACTCTTCAATTTGCACTTTATCTGTAGAAATTTGCACTTTATCTTCCTCAGTCGACACTTTACGTTCATCTCTATAAATGATAGCGGTAAACTTGTCATTCACTTCATCGTTGATGAACTCGATGCGTACGCCCTCATTCGTAGCGCGCAATATACCGGAACCAAGACCACGATAAACCATCGTCTTAGCACAGAAATTGGCGATAAGCGGATTACGCGGATAGGAGTTTCCCAGTTCTATCTGCTCTACCGTCATATTGTTGGGCAAGCATCCCGGACTAATTATCTCAACACGATTATCGAAGATAAGCAGACGGACAGGTGCATCAATGATATACAGACGGTGTACCAACGCATTCTGAATCAATTCTTCGAGTGCAATACGCGACACCTCGAGTTTGCCAATACTGTTGAACGACTGTCCGGCCTGAACATGGTGTAGATTGTTCTCGCAAAAGTTCATCGCCATATCAAACACTTCGGGTAATGTACCCTCCAAATCTCTGCTATCACGATATTTTGTGCCACCCAATTCATCGCCCACAAAAGCTACAGCCTTGACGATAAATTGCGGCAACTTCCACTCCGGATGATTTCCGAAAAAGAGCATTCCTGCCAGAGTAACTTCGCCTTTGTCATTAACAAAACCAATATTTTTATAAAGTTTGTCGAGCGTCAAGCCAAACGCATCTTTGGGTTTATGAAAGTTCCTTTCAAAATAAGCATCGATAATACGTTCGTTCAAATCTTCGACCGATGTGCCGGCTATACCTTCCTTATCTGGATGATATTGTCCAGATTCATGAAACATACGCAAAATCTCTGTGTTCTCTTTGACACGGCGCTTGTCGGAACCTTGTTTTACGTAAATATCGCCTTGTAATGTCTTGTAGGGCTTATTGATGCCTTGTGGAATGTGTACCAACAGAAGATATGCGCCATCAATCTGAATTGTCTCAGTAGTGATGTAGAGTGTGGGCAATACATTTTCATTGGCGGTGTTGCCTGCTTTTCTTGACAGTTCCTGTATCTCGTCATAAGTCAGTCCTTTGATTTGGCCTGTCTTATCTTCCACACCGAACACGATAGTTCCGCCCTTGCCATTGGCAAAGGCTATCATCTCGCGTGCCACGGCATTGTTGTCACTCCACATTTCCTTGAATTGCAACGTAGAAGTCTCGCCTCGGCTTATCTTATCCTTCCATTCATCATTTGTCATGGCCTGTCGCTTGTTTATGGGTTACCAATCGGCATTAAGATGCTTTTTCAGCTGTCCTACCATCTGTTTTCTATTTTTGTTTGTGGCAAAGATATAAAGGATTTGCCATATAAAGACAATTTATAAATAAACTTTGCACACAGAGGACACCTCAAATATACAGTTAGATAAGAATGTTCTGAAAATGAACTGACGAAGACTGTTTGTTCATCCGGTTTTATCCGATAAAAATCACATCATTCAGCACTCCCCAATAACCACATCCACCGTCTCCCCCTCCTTAAACAACTCCCCGTCCTCCTGCACCAGCCTCTTCTTCAACCGGAACTTCTGTTGCGAAACCGAAGCCGGCGACACCGCAATAAGCGTAGCCACCTGCGCATTCGTGAAACGCAGACGCATCAGCAGGCAAAGTTGCAGGTCGGCAGGTGTCAACGAAGGGAAACGTTCAGTGAGCCGCCGGGTGAAACCATCGTACACACGGTCAGCGAGCTGAGACAAGTGTTCCCAGTCTTTATCGGAAAGAAATTTGGGCTGGCGACGCAGGCGTTCCACCACATCGTCACGGTCTATCAATGTGGAGGTAAGAATCTGTACCTGGCTATCAAGCAGACTGATGCGTTCGTTCCGTTCCTTCAGCAATTCCGCTTCGCGGGGTAAAGGGCGATTTTCATAATCCTTAAGACGTGTACGAAGGGACTCGTTTTCATCACACAGCAGATTGCCGTGCACCATAAGATTCGTCAATGACCGGTGTACTTCCTCCCGTTCCTCATCCGTCAGCGACATCTCCTTCAGACACTCTTGCAATTCATTTTTTTCCAGTTCATTGTTGCGCAGACGTTGTTCATTCTCGCTCAAATCAATAAGATAGCGGCGGTGCTTACGGTCGGTCGAGAACTTGATATCTCTTATGGAGAGCCATACGTTCAGACCTATCATCAACGCAGTAAATGCCCCCAGGAAGAATTGCTTCCGCTTGTCGGCAGGCATCAAGCGGACGCGCTTTCCACCGGAGAGCTCTTTTACCCGATCATATTCCCGGTGCAAATCCGCCAACAAACGTACGGCATGAGCACTATCGGCCGCACCGATATTCGCCAGCGAGTCGGCACGGACAAGGGATTGTTCATAATTCAATAGAGTTGGATTGGCAGGACTTGAACAGGCTGTCAAAATCAGCAGAAAAAACAAGGAGAAAAAGAAATGCATAGGTTTCATCATTGTTCGATGTGTTTATTTTATTCGGAGCACAAAGATAAAGCATTCTCCCCACAATAAAGACAGAATGCAAAGCTTTTACCCACAAAATTGTTTTATGTGATAAATTTGTATTTCTTTGTACAATCATATAAATCATGGCAACGAGCCCTCATTATTACTACTTATGAAAAACAAGAAGATTTCTTTATTGGGAGCCGGCCTCTTGTGTGCCGCTGCTGTGTTTGCACAAAACGCAAGTCTGCAACCCTCTCCGCAAGAGTTCATTACGCGGGACAGCAACATCAGTCTGCCCGCCATCTACCAGATAGATGGCGAGAAAGAAGCAAACCCTCATGCAGTAAAGGTGTTGAAGGACCTGCTTGCGGGTAAACAAAGCACCCGCGAAGGACTCCGCATTTACATAGGAGAAAAAGGAGACAAAAGCGTGCGCAAATACAGTCGCCTCATTCCCGATCACGACGAAGGTTACTACCTCTCTGTCAACGAAAAGGAAATCGTACTGGCAGGAGCCGATGAACGGGGCACCTACTATGCCCTGCAAACTTTTGCGCAACTGATAAAAGACGGCAGGCTGCCCGAAGTGGAAATAAAAGACTATCCTTCCGTGCGTCGCCGCGGTGTGGTAGAAGGTTTCTACGGAACTCCCTGGAGCCACCGGGCACGCCTCAGCCAACTCGAGTTCTATGGCAAGAACAAAATGAATACCTATATATACGGTCCCAAAGACGACCCGTATCATAGCGCCCCCAACTGGCGCCTGCCCTATCCCGAAAAAGAAGCCACCCAATTGCAGGAGCTGGTAACAGTGGCCAACGAAAACGAAGTCGACTTCGTATGGGCCATTCATCCGGGACAAGATATTAAGTGGAATCCGGAAGACCGCAACCTCCTGCTCTCCAAGTTTGAGAAGATGTACCAACTTGGTGTCCGTTCCTTTGCCGTATTCTTTGATGATATATCCGGTGAAGGCACCAATCCCCAAAAGCAAGCGGAACTGCTGAACTACATCGACGAGCACTTTGTGCAGACCAAGCCCGATGTCAACCCACTCATCATGTGCCCCACGGAGTACAACAAAAGTTGGTCGAACCCTAATGGCAACTACCTCACTACGCTGGGCGAGCAACTGAATCCCTCTATTCAGATTATGTGGACAGGAGACCGTGTAGTATCCGACATTACCCGCGACGGCATCACCTGGATTAACGAACGCATCAAACGCCCGGCATACATCTGGTGGAACTTCCCCGTGTCCGACTACGTGCGCGACCACCTGCTTCTCGGCCCGGTTTATGGCAACGACACCACGATTGCCAACGCGATGTCCGGCTTCGTCACCAACCCGATGGAGCATGCCGAAGCCTCCAAAATAGCCATTTACAGCGTAGCAAGCTATGCATGGAATCCGGCTAAATATGACGCCATGCAGACTTGGAAAGATGCCATCCACGCCATCCTGCCAGGTGTAGCCGAAGAGCTGGAATGTTTTGCCACCCACAATGCCGACCTCGGTGTCAACGGACATAAATACCGTCGCGAAGAATCACAGGACATCCAACCTGTTGCCGAACGGTTCCTCAAAAGCTATATAAACAATGGCAGTTACGATAAAGAAGACATCGAAGCCTTGCAAAAGACTTTCGAACAAATGAAAGAATCCGCCGATATCCTGCTTGCGAATAAAGAAAACAAGCCCCTGATTACAGAAATCACCCCCTGGTTGCATCAGTTTAAACTCTTGGCCGAAACCGGAAAAGCAGTATTGAAGATGGTAGAAAGCCGGGAAAGTGGTTCACATTCTGATTTCATACGGAAGTATAAGCATGTGAAAGCCTTGCAGCAACTGATGTTCGATGTAGACCAGACCTACAATCAGAACCCTTATCAGCCGGGAGTGAAGACCGCTACAAAAGTAATAAAACCATTGATAGACCAGACTTTTGCAACCGTTACCAAACGCTACAATCAAAAGAATGGAACCCAACTGGATGCTACTGCCGACTACATGCCTCACCGACTAATCAGCAACGTAGAACAAATAAAGAACTTGCCATTGCAGGTAAAAGCCAATCGTATCCTCATTTCTCCTGCCAACGAAGTTGTGAAATGGGCAGCCGGAAACAGTGTTGAAATCGAACTGGACAATGCTTATCCGGGAGAGAGCATACAAATCAACTTTGGTAAGGATATCCCTTGTACATGGGGACATCTTGAAATCTCTACGGACGGTAAAGAATGGAAGAGCATAAATCTGAAACAAAAGGAAAGCAGATTAACGGCTGACTTGCAAAACACTCCTGTGAAATTTATACGTTTCACGAATGTGAGTGCCGAAGAGCAACAAGTTTATTTACGGCAATTTGTACTGACCATAGTAAAGGGCTAAAAAAGAAGTGGATATATCGAAACTCACCACAAATTACACGGATTGACACAGATTAAAATTAAAGATAGATAATCTGTAGAAACCTGTGTAATCTGTGGTGAGTTTCGCGATACAGCCTCACATAACAGAGGCTTTTTAGAACTCGCTCGTGAAATGGAACTTAATATGTTTGAAGTCCATCTGCGCCATTTGCAGCACGTATCCGCTATCAGCCAGGAAGACGTCCCTCCCTTCGCGGTCTTTCGCCATATACTGATACTTACGTTTCTTGAATGCCTCCAGTTCTTCTTGGTCATCACTCTCTATCCAGCAAGCCTTATACAAACTCAACGGTTCCCAGCGGCACTTCGCACTGTATTCGTTCTCCAAACGATACTGAATAACCTCGAACTGCAACTGCCCTACCGTACCGATAATCTTCCGCCCGTTGAATTGATTGATAAACAACTGTGCCACACCTTCGTCCATCAACTGGTCTACCCCCTTGGCAAGTTGTTTCTGCTTCATCGGATCAGCATTCTCTATATACTTGAACATTTCCGGCGAGAAACTGGGTAAACCACGGAAATGAAGCATCTCCCCTTCCGTCAGCGTATCACCAATCTTAAAACTCCCGTTATCCGGCAAGCCGATGATATCACCTGCCCAAGCCTCGTCAACCGTCGTCTTACGCTGTGCCATAAACTGTGTGGGCGAAGAAAAACGCATTGTTTTTCCGTGACGCACATGCAGATACGGTGCATTACGCGTGAACTTGCCAGAGCAAATCTTGCAGAATGCAATACAGGAACGATGGTTCGGGTCGATATTCGCCGTTATTTTAAAGATAAATCCGGTGAACTTCGGTTCATCCGGTTCTACTTCACGTTCTTCCGCCTGTACGGGACGGGGACTTGGAGCTACCTCCACAAAGCAATCCAGCAATTCCTGCACACCGAAGTTATTCAGTGCCGAACCGAAGAATACCGGAGCCAACTCTCCTTTCAGATAGTCTTCTTTATCAAATTCAGGATAAACCCCGTCTATCAATTCCAACTCACCACGCAACTTGTCCGCCAATTGTGCACCGATTTGCTTGTCCAGTTCCTCGGTATTGATATCTACCACTACCTTCTCCGTAACCACCTGCTTGGAAGGTTGGAAAAGATTCAAATTCTGCTCATAGATATTATAAACCCCCTTGAAACGGACACCGCTCTCGATAGGCCACGTCAACGGACGCACATGGATGGAAAGTTCTTCCTCCAATTCATCCAGCAAGTCAAAAGGGTCTTTCGCTTCACGGTCCATCTTATTGACGAAGATGATTACCGGCGTATTACGCATGCGGCAGACTTCCATCAGCTTACGCGTCTGCGTTTCCACACCCTTTGCACCGTCCACTACGATGATAACGCTATCTACAGCGGTCAGCGTGCGGTAAGTATCTTCGGCAAAGTCCTGGTGACCGGGAGTGTCGAGGATATTAATCTTATAATCTTTGTAATCGAACTCCATCACGGAAGTGGTTACAGAGATACCACGTTGCTTCTCTATATCCATCCAGTCGGATGTAGCCGTTTTCTTTATCTTATTGCTTTTTACGGCACCAGCCACCTGAATCTGTCCACCGAAAAGCAATAGCTTTTCAGTCAATGACGTCTTACCGGCATCCGGATGCGCGATAATCGCAAAGGTTCGTCTTCTCTGAATTTCTTGGTTCATTCGTCGTTATCGTTATTACTATTTTTATTTTACTAATTGCTTTGGCGTTGAGTTTTCTTCGAACTCATCCCTCAAGCTTCTTAATACATTCTGCAAGGCTCTCTTCCCAATGCGGGACTTCAATGCCGAATGTCCTCTTTATCTTTGTTTTATCCAAAACCGAATAATGCGGACGAGGTGCCTTTGCCGGATATTCATCCGTATGCAACGGACTTACTTTGCAAGTCGTAATGCCTGCAATGCGGTGAATAGCAACCGTAAAGTCATACCAGGAACATACGCCCTCATCACTAAAATGATAAATGCCCGGTACAATTCCCTGATTAATGGCCGCATAAATGGCAACCGCCAGGTCTTTCGCATATGTCGGTGTACCAATCTGGTCGAAAACAACCCCTAAAGATTCACGTTCACGTCCCAGACGAATCATCGTTTTTACAAAGTTGTTTCCATAGATAGAGTATAACCAGGCAGTACGAATCACCATCGCTTTTTCACAGTTCTGCATGACTTCCTTCTCTCCTCCCAATTTAGTGAAACCATAAACGGAATTAGGACATGGGGTACAATCTTCTTTATAAGGTATATGTGCTGTACCATCGAATACATAGTCTGTAGAGACTTGTATCATTGCCGCAGCATTGGCCTGTGCAGCACGTGCCAGTATTCCCGGAGCCTCCTCGTTCAGTTTGCGGCATAACTCTTCGTTATCTTCCGCCTTATCAACTGCCGTAAAAGCGGCACAATTCACCACGACATCAATCTGATTGTCAGCAATGCATGCCCGCACAGCTTGTTCGTCACAGATATCCAATTCCTGTACGTCAGTAAAAAAATAAGTGTGTTGCGGATTCTCTTTTGCAAGAACTTGCATCTCGTTGCCAAGTTGCCCGTTGGCTCCGGTTACTAATATTCTCATCTCTATATTTAGATTCAATTAATTACGATTCACGATTGAAGTCATTCTATCACCTTATCACTTCGTCACTCCTCCAGCTTCAACTCCCCCTTCTTATCCTTTTCATTATAGTTGGCAAGCAAAGATATGAAACTGCTGATAGCCTCTATTGCCTTCGCCGTTCCCGGCGTGATTTCTTTCTTCTGCAAACGCAGCAGCAAAACACCATACAAGGCTTCGAAACATGTTTCCAGTTCCGGTTCATCTTTCTTTCCGTTCTTTTGGCGCAACTCTACAATAAAGGGCAGTGCTTTGAAATAAGCCGCACTATAATAAGGATATTTAGGTGATGCCAGCAATTCGCCATGCAACTCCGTCAGGTTTATCACTACGTTACGATTGATTTGCAGATGTCCTTTCTCCTTCACGCCTTCGATACGCATCATATCAATCAGATTACCGTACCATTCTTCCAACGCAGGGCGTTCTTCTTCAGGATAACGGGAGATAATACTTTCGCGGATTTTATCGATATCGCACCCGTTGGCACGTATCAAGTCTTCCACCTGCCACATATATATAAGGTATTCTGCGATATTCCTCGCTTTTAATTGTTGTGCTATCTTCATGATTTTATGTTTCTTGTCAGTAAAGTGACTCGCCCATCAGCGTAAATACCAACCCAAACACAGACACAACAATGACAATGCCGCCGATGATACGGTTCAATATCCAGATGCCGCGCAGGTTGAATTGCGTACGGACTTTATTCACAAAGAAAGTAATGCCGAACCACCATGCCAATGCTCCCAGTGCAATAGCCAAGTATCCGGTGACCGCCTCAAACACCAACACCCCTTCGCTAACAAAGGCAAAGCGTGCAAAGAGTCCGATAAACAGGAAAATAATAAGTGGATTAGATAGTGTGACGGCAAATGCCGTTATGAAGTTATGGAAATAGGAACCTTTATTAGTAGAAACAGGACGGATAGACGATACAGGATTACTGCGGAACGTGTAAATGCCAAATGCCAACAGCATGATGCTTCCGAACAACTGCAAATAAAAAATATTTTTATTGACGTAATCGAATACGAAGCTCATTCCGTATCCTGTCAGCAAGGCGTAGGCAATGTCACTCAACGAAGCTCCCAGACCCGTTATAAAACCATACCAACGCCCCTTGTTCAGCGTACGCTGAATGCACAGCACGCCGACAGGCCCCAACGGTGCAGACACAACTACCCCGATAATAAAGCCCTTCCATAATATATCGAATATGGTCCTTATTTCAATCATGGCTGCAAATATCGTACTTTTTTGTGAGACGAACCAATTGTGTTAACGTTTTTTCGACTGATTATCATAAAACACCTAATACTTTACACAACTAAAGCAATAAAGTGACAAACTATAGACGGTTATTAGCCATATTGTACATGCGTAGAGGTGAAAAGCCTTTCGCGGGAGAATGAATTCTGATCTGCACCCAGAAAGTTATCTTCATATTTTTTCCATATTTTAGTTTGACGCTGTAAAAATAAACATAGATTACGGAGGTTTATCTAACTGTTTTAAAAGTCAAGTACAGAATAAATCTGTATAGATCTCATCAAATCACCAACTAAAAAGAATAAAAAAATCAAGTTCTCGTAGTTTTATATCAAGATTTACGTTATCTTTGTATCGTCAATTAATACAAACAGAAAAAACATGCTTATGAAAACAACTCATCAATTAAAGAGTCTCTTATTTATTACACTACTTGCACTTGTCAGTTGTATGAACAATGACGTATATAATCCTGACAGTAAGCCAGACAACGAGCCAGACAACGGAAATATCACTGATCTTACTATTCCCTCAGATTTTCTGTGGTCAACTACTGCTGAGGTTGCCGTTCATGTGAGTATCGGCAATAATACAGTCCACACTTACACTATCTCTATCTATCCGCAAGGAGCAGACGAAGGAAGTTTGCCTGTAGCCATTGGCACAGCCAGTTCCAACCACCCTTATAACAAAGAAATCACACTACCTGCCAGTGATACAATAGTGACCGTAACCCAAACATTGCACTACACAGATGGCAGCCAAATGACATTGGAATGCAATGTCCCGATAGTCAATAAGAAAGTAACATTACATCTGGGAGAGTCTGACAACACAATCATGTCCACCCGTACTCCCAGCATAACTACACGCAGTGATAACGACCTAAAAGATTGGGATAAAGCGAAAGAGTTAACAGCCGACATCACAAAGATAAATAAAGATGAAAAATATAAAGTTTCTGCCGGAAATATGGTTAACTTGAATAACAATATTAATATCATGGAAGGTGGCCTAATTTATATTGCAGGAATATTAAACATTTCGGAAAAGAACGCATTTCAGAACCATAAAAATGCCAAATTTATCATTTTAAGCAAAGAACAGTCCGGAGGAGAAGCGGCGGGTTCTATTCAATGCTTAGGCGACTTCACTGTTAAAGATGAATTTGAAATAGAGAATTATGCCACTATGACAGTGAGTGGAACACTCACCATTAAAAATGGTGGTGAGATAGACAACTATGGATGCCTTCACGCCAAAAGAATTGAATTGGATGGTAACGGAAAGGATGACTCACCACTTGAAATAAAAGAAAGGGGATACGTTTTTACCGAAACAATGTGGATGCAAAAAGCCACTTTAGAAATAGAAAAGAACTCTCTTTTAGAAATTGAAGAAACTTTAGAATTTAAAAATGATTGCGAAATTGAGGGAGATGATGACGGCAAATGGGCTGTCGTAAAATTAACGAATGCAACAGTAATAAACAGTCGCAATAATAAAATTCCCAATATTGAAAACAGAGTATTCGTCGTATGTGACCACAACAATGGGAAAAAACCGGAAAACATTCATCTGAAAGACAACGCCCGTTGGGGTAATACAAAGGCTGCCGCCAACGCAGGGGTGAAGACAACAGGATCCGATTGTGCTCCCGCCTACAATCCGGAAGAAGGGGGTACCCCGGAAGAACCGGACAAAGACAAAGAATATACTTTAGGTCAGTATACCTACGCCTTTGAAGACCTGTGGCCCAACTTTGGCGATTACGACATGAACGATATCGTATTGGTTACCGAAGCTAGACTGAAGGTTACAGGCAACTATGTAACCCAAGCCACTCTTAAATGTAAACTTGCTGCCATTGGAGCCAGCAAACGCATTGCCGCAGCAGTACAACTGGACGAACTTATTGCCGGCGACATTAACAGTATCCAATATGATACGAGTAATAACTTCACAGAAAATATGTTCAAGACCAATGCCAACGGCACAGAACAAGGACAAACTTTAGCGGTTATCCCCCTATTCGACCATGCGCATGCTTTTGCTGGTTATACCGGCACTCCCATCGTAGGTACTTATAAGAATGCTGAATTCAATCCTAAAGCATTCACCGTAACCATTCATTTCAAAGAGAACAGTGTGGAAGAATCCAAATTGACTTTAGACAAATTGAACTTCTTCATCACTTGCAATGCAACACAAGGCAAACGTATGGAAATCCACCAGATCAATGGAAAAGCAACCGACTTGTTTGACACATCCACCATTGGCGGAGTGGTTGCATCCCCGAATACCCCATTCAGAGCCAAAGGCAATTTCTGCTGGATTATGAGAATTCCCGGTGAGTTCAGTTTTCCATTAGAGGGTAACAATCTCCGTCAGTCTTTTGAGAATTTCGAACTATGGATAACCAATCCGGATTACGATTGGTACAACCACCCTTTCCCGGATAAAGTGAAGTAAAACAATAAGGATTCCCGATAAAAACGCATGCAAGCAAATCTGCATGCGTTTTTTATTTCCTTTTCTTTCTCTCCCCCAACGATTTTATGTATCTTTGCGCCAAAGAAAAAAAGCCGGTATCTCCCGTAAGCGCTTCCCTGCCTTTTCCGGAGTGCCCTAAGCATAAATCATAAATCATAAATCATAAATATTCAGTATGATTCTTTTTTTCAGAACCCCATCCAAAAGCGTGATAGCCGTAGAATGCGAGCACGCACTCCCTCAAGCAGACATCGACAAACTCTGCTGGCTTTTTGGAGAAGCCACTACCGAAAGTGAAGACAACCTGAAAGGACATTTCGTAGGCCCGCGCCGCGAAATGATTACCCCTTGGAGTACGAATGCCGTAGAAATCACCCAGAACATGGGGCTCGACGGTATCATCCGCATCGAGGAGTACTTCCCCGTAAAAGATGAGAATGCCGACCACGACCCAATGCTGCAACGCATGTACAAAGGTCTCGACCAGGAAGTGTTCACCACCAACCGTAAGCCGGAACCAATCATTCACATAGAGGACTTGGAAGCTTACAATGAAAAAGAAGGTCTGGCGCTCTCTAAAGAAGAGATGGACTATCTCAAGAAAGTAGAGAATGACCTCGGTCGGAAACTGACGGACTCTGAAGTATTCGGCTTCGCTCAAATCAACTCCGAGCACTGTCGCCATAAAATCTTTGGCGGAACATTCATCATCGACGGTGTAGAACAAGAGTCTTCCCTCTTTCAGATGATTAAGAAAACGACCCAAGAGAATCCCAATAAGATTATTTCAGCGTACAAAGATAACGTAGCCTTTGCCGAAGGTCCGGTGATTGAACAGTTTGCACCTGTAGACCACTCCAAACCCGATTTCTTCCAGGTGAAAGACATCAAGAGCGTTATCTCGCTGAAAGCCGAAACACACAATTTCCCGACAACCGTAGAGCCCTTTAATGGTGCATCTACCGGTACAGGTGGTGAAATCCGCGACCGTATGGGCGGTGGCAAAGGCTCTTGGCCCATTGCCGGAACTGCTGTCTACATGACTTCTTACCCACGCACCGACGAAGGACGCCCCTGGGAAGAAATACTGCCTGTACGCCAATGGCTGTACCAAACTCCGGAACAAATTTTGATTAAAGCGTCCAATGGTGCCAGCGACTTCGGTAACAAGTTCGGTCAGCCCTTGATCTGCGGTTCCGTGCTGACCTTCGAACATAAAGAAAGAGAAGAGGTTTACGGATATGACAAAGTTATCATGCTTGCTGGTGGTGTAGGTTATGGTGCAAAGCGTGACTGCTTGAAAGGCACTCCCGAAGCCGGAAACAAGGTAGTCGTTATCGGTGGTGATAACTATCGCATCGGTTTGGGTGGTGGCTCCGTATCTTCTGTAGATACCGGACGCTACAGTAGCGGTATCGAGCTGAACGCCGTGCAGCGCGCCAATGCCGAAATGCAGAAACGCGCCTACAACGTGGTGCGTGCCCTCTGCGAAGAAGAAACCAACCCTGTGGTATCCATCCACGATCACGGTTCGGCAGGACACGTAAACTGCCTTTCCGAATTGGTGGAAGAATGTGGTGGTGTGATTGACATGAGTAAGTTGCCTATCGGCGACAAGACTCTCTCCGCCAAAGAAATCATTGCCAACGAAAGCCAGGAACGCATGGGCTTGCTGATTCAGGAAGAGG
>OGIE01001729.1_pt1 | contig 29419 bp, 30 predicted proteins | sample 1571581 | NCBI WGS metagenome assembly OGIE01 (sample SAMEA2582021, study PRJEB24529) | metagenome | biome: Human gut stool | place: China | collected 2011 | reverse complement strand
CTTGGGGGATCTAAAGGGGGCCATTCTCTCACGTGAGAGAATGGCCCCCTTTGCCGTTTCCCTGTGCGGCACAGGGAAATTATTCCGCCCTCATGCAGTGAGAGCTGAATTATTCTTCCTCATGCGCCGTGACGGCAATATGCAGCTCATCGAGCTGCTTCTGCGTCACCTCGCTGGGCGCGCCCATCATGATATCCTGGGCGTTCTTGTTCATCGGGAAGGGAATGATCTCGCGGATGGAATCTTCACCGGCGAGCAGCATGACCATGCGGTCGACGCCCGGGGCGATACCGGCGTGCGGGGGCGCGCCGTAGCAGAAGGCGTTGTACATGGCGGGGAACTTGGCCTTCACGTCCTCTTCGCCGAGGCGGACGAGCTCGAAGGCCTTGATCATGATCTCAGGGTCGTGGTTACGGACCGCGCCGGAAGAGAGCTCCACGCCGTTGCAGACGAGGTCGTACTGGTCGGCGGTGATGGTGAGCGGGTCGATCTCGCCGCGCTCGGCCTTGAGCAGCACGTCGAGGCCGCCGGCGGGCATGGAGAACGGGTTGTGGCAGAACTCGAGCTCGCCGCTCTCGTCGCCGATCTCATACATCGGGAAGTCGACGATCCAGCAGAACTCGTAGCGCTCCTTGTCCATGTGACCCTCGCACGCGGGGCCGAAAGTCTTGATCATCACGCCGACGAGCTTGGTGGCCAGCTCGCCGCCCGCGACGAGCACGAGCGTGTTAGGCTCGAGCGGCAGGAGCTTGGAAGCAGCTTCCTTGTCGACAAACTTCGCGATGCCGCCGGCGAGGTCGCCCTTTTCGTCGACCTTGAACCAGTAGCCCTTCGCGCCTGCCTGCACCTCACAGTCGGTCAGGAGCTTGTCGATCTGCTTGCGCGTGAGCGAGCAGTTGGAGATGGCGACGGCCTTGACGGTCTTGTCCGCAAGGACCTCAAAGCTGCTTCCCTCGAAGAGGGAGGAGACGTTCGTCGCGGTCAGGTCGATGCGCAGGTCCGGCTTATCACTGCCGTAAATCTCGAGCGCGTCGAGGTACTTGATGCGGCGGAACGGGGGCTGAGATGCGATGTCATACGTGCCGAACTTCGCGAAGATCGGGGGCAGGACATCCTCGCAGACGGCGAAGACGTCTTCCTGAGAGGCGAACGCCATCTCCATATCGAGCTGATAGAACTCGCCGGGGCTGCGGTCGCCGCGCGCGTCCTCATCGCGGAAGCACGGCGCGATCTGGAAGTAACGGTCAAAGCCGGAGGTCATCAGCAGCTGCTTGAACTGCTGCGGGGCCTGCGGCAGGGCGTAGAACTTGCCGGGGTGCTTGCGGGCGGGGACGAGGTAGTCACGCGCGCCCTCGGGGGAGGAGGCCGTCAGGATCGGGGTGGTGATCTCGAGGAAGTCGTGCTCCATCATGGCCTTGCGCAGCGCGGCGATGACGTTGCAGCGCAGGATGATGTTCTTCTTGACGGCGGGATTGCGCAGGTCAAGATAGCGGTACTTGAGGCGCTGGGTCTCGTCCGCCTCGCGGCTGCGGTTGATCTCGAACGGCAGGGAGTTGTAGCGGCAGCGGCCGAGCAGCTCGATCTTCTCGGGAACGACCTCAATGTCGCCAGTGGGCTGATTGGGGTTCTTGCTTGCGCGCTCGCGCACGGTGCCCTCGACGGAAATGGTGCTCTCTTTGTTGTAGCCCTTGATCTGGGCGAGCAGCTCGCTCGTCTCGACGACGATCTGCGTCGTGCCGTAGAAGTCGCGCAGCACCACAAAGGCGAGGCTGCCGCCGACTTCGCGGACGTTCTCCATCCAGCCGACGAGCTTGACGTGCTCACCGGCATGCTGCGCGCGAAGCTCGCCGCAGTTGTGTGTACGGGATTGCATCATGGTAAAATCTACTCCTGTTTGTATATTATAAATTGAAAATTACTAACTGTATTGAAAATCGCCTGATTTTGTGCTCAGGTGGTGAAGGGCTTCGTCTTCGGGTTGACGATATCGCGCCAGTCGAGGTCGCCGCGGGCAAGGCCCATGATGAGCATTTCAGCGGTGGCGAGGTTGGTGGCAAAGGGGATGTTGTTCTGGTCGCAGAGCTTGGTGATATAGGTCAGGCTGTCGTTATACTGCGGGTTGGCGGGGTCGCAGAAGAAGAGGACCATATCGATCTCGTTGTAGGAGATGCGCGCGCCGATCTGCTCGGCGCCGCCGTGGATGCGCGCCATGAACAGGTGGATCGGAAGGCCGCTCGCTTCGCTGACCATCTTACCGGTCACGCTGGTGGCGCAGAGAGTGTGACGGGACAGAATGCCGGCGTAAGCCGTGCAGAACTGGACCATCAGTTCCTTTTTGTTGTCGTGTGCCATGAGAGCGATGTTCATGTAGTGTCACAATCCTTTCTGATGTGAATTTTTCTATTGTAGCGGCACTTTCATCGGTTGACAAGGGCAAGCAGGCTTTGAAAAGATGTTTGCGGGAAAAGCGTGTTTGCCTTTGTGAACCGGTGCTACAGCCGCATCAGACGCACGCGTTCGCCGCACAGGCGGCGTGCGATGTTTTCGCAGGCGCAGAGCGCGCCGGAGCGATACTTGAGGCGCTGGGAAAGTCCGCGCCCCAAAACGGCGGGGACATTCTCGTCCTCCGGAATGACGCCGAGTAGCGGAAGACCCGCGGCGTCGATGGCGTCGTCGATCGTGGTGTGGAGGGACTGTAAGAGCTTGCGCCGCACGCGGTTGACGACAAGGTGCAGGTATCCGCTCGGGAAGCGGTGCAGCTCCATCACGGTGCGCTGCGCGTCGCGCAGGCTTGAGGGGTCGTTCGTGGTGACGACCACGGCGCGGTCGGCGCAGCAGGTGGCAAGCGCGAAGGCTTCGCCGATGCCGGCGGCGGCGTCGATGAGGCAGAAGTCGAAATGGCGGCGGATCTCGTCGATAAGCCGCTGCATCTCGTGCTTGCTCGGCAGGCGCACGCCGAAGCTGACGGGCGCGGTGAGCAGATACAGGTTCGGGTAGAGCGGGTGGCGCACGACGGCCTGAGCGAGTGTCGTGCGTCCGGCGATCACGTCGGTGAAGTCCATGAGCGCGCGATCCGATACGCCGAGGTAGAGGTCGAGATTGCGCAGGCCGATGTCGCAGTCGAGCAGCAGCGTTTTTTTGCCGAGCTGCGCGAGCGCCATGCCGGTGAGCGTCGTGAACGAAGTTTTTCCCGTGCCGCCCTTGCCGGACACGACGGCGATGACCTGAGACAAGGCTCGTACCTCCTTTTTGTGAATTTGATGCGTTACAGCGGGGCTTTTTTGATCTTGGCGAAGGCGCGCGGATAGGCGCGCGGGGTAGGGGAGACCTTTTCGACGATGACAAGGCGGTGGACGACGTCGCTCGTCGGGATGGTGTAGTCCTCGACCTTGACGATGTGGCCGCCGAGCGTCTTGATGGCGCTCTTCGCCGCGGCGATCTCGTCCTCGGTGTCGACGCTCTTCATGGCGACGAACTGTCCGCCGACCTTGATGAGCGGCAGGCACAACTCGGATAAGATCGAAAGCTGCGCGACGGCGCGCGAGGTGGCGATGTCGAACTGCTCGCGGTGCTGCATGGCGAATTCCTCCGCTCGCGCGTGGACGCAGGCGACGCGCTTTAATTGCAGCTCGTCACAGACCTCTTGCAGCCAGTTGACGCGCTTGCCGAGCGAGTCGAGCAGCGTGAGGTCGAAGTCATCCTCCAGAATGCGCAGCGGCATACCCGGAAAGCCCGCGCCGGTGCCGACGTCGACGACGGTTTTACCCGTCAGATCGACAAAAGGCAGCAGTGCCGCGCTGTCGAGCAGGTGGAGCTGCGCGACGGCGTCGGGCTCGGTGATGGCTGTGAGGTTCATCACCTGATTCTTTTCCAGCAGCAGGGAAGAGAAGCGCTCAAGCGTTTCCGCCCGGCTTACATCCAGCCCCAGCTCGCTGAGGCCCTGCAAGAGAAGCTCGTTCATTTGCTCTGCGCCTTCAGAAGGTCGCGGATCTCGGTGAGCAGAACTTCTTCCTTCGTCGGCTCGGGGGCCTTTTCGGGCTCCGGCTCGGCGGGCTTCGAGAGCTTGTCGTGCATCTTGTTCACGGCCTTGACCATGCAGAACACGGCGAACGCGATGATGATGAAGTCGAGGATGACGGCGATCAGGTTGCCGTAGTTGACGGCAATCTCGGGGTCGATGACCTCCTTGCCCTCCATGACTGCTTCCTTGAGCACCCACTTCCATGCGGAAAAGTCGATGCCGCCAGTCAGCATCGAGATGAGCGGCATGATGATATCATTGACGAGCGAGGTCGTGATCTTGCCGAACGCGCCGCCGATGACGACGCCGACGGCCATATCGAGCACGTTGCCGCGCATGGCAAAGGCCTTGAACTCTTCAAAAAACTTCTTCACGGGAAGCACCTCTTTGCTGAAAATGTGCGAAAAACGAAAACTTATCGTATAAAAACGGAATTATATTGCGGATTGGATTTACTTTTTGGGAATGAGAACGGCCTTGCCGCCCATGTAGGGCTGGAGGACCTTGGGTATCAGCACGCTGCCGTCGGCCTGGAGGTTGTTTTCGAGGAATGCAATCAGCATGCGCGGGGGTGCGACGACGGTGTTGTTCAGCGTGTGTGGCAGGTACATCTTGCCGTCCTCGCCCTTGACGCGAATTTTCAGGCGGCGGGCCTGCGCGTCGCCGAGGTTCGAGCAGGAGCAGACCTCGAAATACTTCTTCTGGCGCGGGGACCAGGCCTCGATGTCGCAGCTCTTGACCTTCAGGTCGGCGAGGTCGCCGGAGCAGCACTCGAGCTGGCGGACGGGAATGTCCATCGAGCGGAACAGCTCGACGCTCCACTTCCACATTCTGTTGTACCAGTCCATGCTGTCCTCGGGCTTGCAGACGACGATCATCTCCTGCTTTTCAAACTGGTGGATGCGGTAAACGCCGCGCTCCTCGATGCCGTGCGAGCCCTTCTCCTTGCGGAAGCAGGGGGAGTAGGACGTCAGCGTCTGAGGAAGGCTGCTCTCGGGCAGAATTTCGCCAATGAAGCGGCCGACCATCGAGTGCTCGCTCGTGCCGATGAGGTAGAGGTCCTCGCCCTCAATCTTGTACATCATGGCGTCCATGTCGTTCTGGCTCATGACGCCCTCGACCACGTTGCCGTGGATCATAAACGGCGGGATGCAGAATGTGAAGCCCTTGTCGATCATAAAGTCGCGCGCGTAAGCGAGCACGCCCTCGTGCAGGCGCGCGATGTCGCCGAGCAGGTAGTAGAAGCCCGCGCCGGAGACGCGGCCCGCGGCGTCCATGTCGACGCCGTCAAAGCTCTCCATGATCTGCGTGTGGTAGGGAATTTCAAAATCGGGAACCTTCGGCTCGCCGAAGCGCTCGACCTCGACATTGCAGCTGTCGTCCGGGCCGATGGGGACGCTGGGGTCGATGATGTTCGGGATCAGCAGCATGATCTTGTGGATCTTCTGCTCATACTCCTCTTCGAGCTTTTCAAGCTCGGCCAGGCGGTCGGCGTTCGCCTTGACGGTCGCCTTGATCTTTTCGGCTTCTTCGAGCTTGCTCGGATCCTTCTTCGCTTGACCCATCAGCATGCCGATCTGCTTAGAAAGGGCGTTGCGGCTGGCGCGCAGCTCGCTCGCCTCGGTGATGGCGGCACGGTTCTTGGCGTCGAGCTCGATGACCTCGTCGACGAGGGGGAGCTTTTCGTCCTGGAACTTCTTCTTGATGTTTTCCCTGACCAGATCGGGATTTTCCCGCAGGAATTTCATATCCAGCATAATGATTTACCTCGTTATCGTTGTAAAGTAAATGACCATTTGACTTCTCATTTTACGCCGTCCGGAAACAGCTTGTCCACTATGGACTGGTAGCGCGCGGCGGGGGAGGGGGCGTCGTCGCCGGTGATACCGGTACGCAGCGGCTCCTTGGGCAGGAATTCCACCGTGCCGGTCTCCTCGAATGAGCGGATGTTGTCTTTCGCGGCGTCGAGATCGCCGGTGTTGTAGGCGTTTTCGATCTCAAGCAGCCAATCGAGCGCGCGCAGCTGGTTGGACTGCACGCCGACGGTCTCGTCGAGCGCCTTTTTGTCCTCTTCCGCGGTCGCAAGCTGCTCTTCAAGCTCAGCGATGTGCGCTTCGAGCGAGTCGTTCTGCTGCAAGGTGCTTTGCAGGGCGGTGTTGCCGTCCTTGATCTCGTTGATGCTACGCTGATTCATGAGAAATGTCCATAAAATCAGCAAAAATGCCACGGTGAAGAGGATCGCAACGTAAGTATATACTTTTTTCATGCGCTCGCGCTCGGTGGTGGGCTTTTCTTCGCCGGGCACGGGCGGCTTATTCGGGTCCTTGGGGCCCTCGTGAATCAAATCGGACATGGTTATTCGTCTCCGTTCTTTCTGCGTTTGATGGCGGCGAGCGCTTCGAGCAGATCGTTTAAGTCGTCGATGCCGTAATAGTCGAGCTCAATGCGGCCTTTTTTCTTGCCGGACACGATGCGGCAGGTGCGGCCGATCTTATCGCTGAGCTCCTGCGCGGCCAGACGGCCGTAGCTCTCGGCGATGAGCTCGTCGTTCGTGGGCTTGCGCTCTTCCTTAGGGTTACTCAGGCGCTTGGCGAGCGCCTCGGTCTGGCGGACACTGAGGCCCTGCTTGACGATCAGGCTTGCCGCGTCGAGCTGCAAATCGGCCTTGAGCGGCAGCAGCGCGCGGGCATGACCGCCGGAGAGGTCGCCGTTTTGCAGCATTTGCCGCACTTCGGGGCAAAGCCCTAACAATCTCAGACTGTTTGCCACGGCGGAGCGGGACTTGCCGACACGCTCGGCGGCCTCCTCCTGCGTGAGATGGTAGTTGTCCATCAGCGTTTTGTAGCCCTCGGCTTCTTCGATGGGGTCAAGGTCTTCGCGCTGGAGGTTTTCGATGAGCGAGAGCTCGGTCATCTTGCGGTCATCCGCCTCGATGACGATGGCGGGCACTTCGGCAAGACCGGCGATGCGCGCGGCGCGCCAGCGGCGCTCGCCCGCGATGATCTGATAGTAGCCGGAAGAAAGGCGGCGGACCGTCAACGGCTGGATAATGCCGTGCTCGCGGATGGAATCGGCCAGATCCTGCAGAGCCTCTTCATCGAAGTGGCGGCGCGGCTGATTGGCGTAGGGTTCGATCTGCGAGATGGGGAGGTAGAGGTTGTCGGACGTGTCGGTGCGCAGGGCGGCGTCGCCCAGCAGCGCGCCGAGCCCCTTGCCGAGCCCGCGGTTTGCATTTGCCATGGAGACTTCTCCTTTCTGTGGGATGAAGCGGGCGGAATGCGCCCTTATATTTAATGTATCAGCGGTTCTGCTTCAAAAACTCGTTGGCGAGGTTGCTGTAAGCCTCCGCGCCGCGGGAGTTGCGGTCGTAGTAGTTGATCGGCTTGCCGTGGCTCGGTGCCTCGGAAAGGCGTACATTGCGGGGGATGACGGTCGAATACACCTTACCGGGGAAGTAGCGCTTGACCTCTTCCGCAACTTGGAGGGCGAGATTCGTGCGCCCGTCGAACATCGTGAGCAGAACGCCTTCGAGCTCAAGGCCGGGATTCAGGCTGCGGCGCACCATGCGCACCGTGTGCATCAGGTCGGACAGGCCCTCGAGCGCGAAATATTCGCCCTGCACGGGAACGATCAGGGAATTCGCGGCGCAGAGGGCGTTGACCGTTAAGAGTTCGAGCGACGGCGGGCAGTCGATGAGGATAAAGTCGTAATTGGGCGAGAGAACGTCGAGCGCCTGCTTGAGCAGGAATTCGCGGTTTTCGCGGTCGATCATCTCAATACCCGCGCCCGCCAAGGCTTTCGAGGAAGGGAGCACATCGCCGTAGCGCGTGTGCGCCACGCTGGCCGTGACGTCCGCACCGTTGATGAGCACGTCATAAACGCCGCGCGAGGCCGCCTTGTCCACACCCATGCCGGAGGTGGAGTTGGCCTGCGGGTCAAAGTCACACAGCAGGACGCGATTGCCTTTCTCCTTGAGGGAGGAGGTCAGGTTGACACAGGTCGTCGTTTTGCCGACGCCGCCCTTTTGATTGACGATTGCAACGATTTTAGCCAAAAAAACACCCACCTTAGTCATAGAAGCATTGATCCATTTTCATTCTTGTTCAGTATAGCACAAAACGGCTCAATTTCAACAGGGAAGCTCAAATTTTGCAAATTTGTTTCACGTGAAACATGACAAGGCACAGGCCTTTACGTCCCGATTTGCCCCTGTTTGGGCCCGTGATGGGGTATCACCGCTGGTGCAGTGCTGAGGACAGAAAAAGGTCATGGTAAAGGCGCTGACCTTTACCATGACCTGAAATCAGTGTTTCACGTGAAACAAATCACTCCTGCGGCTGGGTCAGCAGCATCGTACCGTAGGGCTCGAGCGTCAGGCGAAGCAGGCCGTTGCCGCAGAAGAACTCCTGATGGGACAGGGCGTCCTCGGCAAGCGTGCCGTCCCATGGAAGGGTGAGCGTGACGGGCTCGTCGCCCGCATTGACTGCCGTGAGGCAGTGGTCGTGCTCCGTGCGGCGCGAGAACGCCAGCGCGCGGCCCTGCGCGGCATGGTAGACGATCGTGCCGCTTTGCAGCGCCTCGTGCGATTTGCGCAGCGCGCCGAGCTGTTGGAAGTATTGCACCAATTCGGCATTCTCGCGTCCCCACGGGTAGGTTCCGCGGTTGAACGGGTCTTCAAAGCCCTGCATGCCGGCCTCGTCGCCGTAGTAGAGCATCGGCGAGCCGGGGAAGGTGTAGAGGATCAGAGCTGCGAGCTTGAGGAGCGACATGCCGCGCGCAAGGTCGGAATCGCTGAGCTGATAGACCGCGCGCTCGTCGCGCGTCTGCGGCGCAGGGGAGGTGAGGCCTAAGATCGTCAAAAGCCTTGGCGTGTCGTGGGTCGAGAGGAAATTCATCGCGCCGTAGAACGCGGGCGCAGGATAGTTTTCGCGCAGCTCCTCCATGCTGTCGCGGAAGTATTCCGCGCCGCCGCCGAGCAAATACGCCATCAGCGCCGTGCGGAACGGGTAGTTCATCAGGCCGTTCGTCTCGCGGCCCAAAAGGTACTTGCGGCGCTGGGAGTAGGCGATCTTCGTCGTGCCGTCCTCCCAGACCTCGCCGAGAAGATAAGTGTCAGGGTTCTCCTCGTTCATCGCCGCGCGAATTTTGGCAATGAACTCGTCGGGGAGCTCGTCGGCGACGTCGAGCCGCCAGCCGGATGCGCCCGCGCGCAGCCAGTGCTTGATAATGGAATGATCACCCTCGATGATGTAGTCAACATAACTTTTTTCCAGCTCGTTGACTGCGGGCAGGTTCTTGATGCCCCACCAGGCGTCGTACTCGTCGGGGAAGGGGTGGAAGTTGTACCAGCGGTAATAGGGCGACTGCTCGCCCTGCGCCGCGCCGAGGTCGTCGTAAAAGCCGTCGGCGTTGAAATAGACGCTCTTTCGCCCCGTGTGGTTGAAGACGCCGTCGAGCATCACGTAGATGCCGCGCTTTTTCGCCTCCGCGCAAAGCGTGCGGAAGTCCGCTTCATCGCCGAGCAGCGGGTCAATGCGCTCATAACAGGCCGTGTCGTAGCGGTGGTTGGTCGAGGCCTCGAAGATCGGGCAGAGGTAGAGTGTCGTCACACCGAGAGAGGCGAGGTAGTCGAGCTTTTCCGTGATCCCCTGCAAGTCACCGCCGAAGAAGTCGCTGCACGTGATCTCGCCCTCGGCGTTCGGGCGGTATTCGGGAAGCTCGTCCCAATTTTCGTGCAGCGTGCGCGGGCCGACAAGGCCTGCAGCATCACGAGATTTAGCGCGGCGGAAGCGGTCGGGGAAGATCTGATACGTCACGCCGCGGCCGAACCACGCGGGCGTTTTGTGTGTGTCGTCGTAGACCGTGAGCTGCCAGGGCTCGACCGCGTCCCACGCGCAGAGACCGTTTTTGCCGTAGCAGCTCGTGCCGCCGTCCGCCCACGAGAGGCGGAAGTGGTACCAGACGAGCTCCACGTCATCCGGCGCGGTGAAGATGCCGCGATAGACGACGTGGCCGTCCTCCTGCGCGGGAGTAAGCTCCACCGTCGTCCATTGGCCGGCAAACTCGCCGTGAGCAAGCAGCTCACAGCGCGTGACCGCCGCGCCGCGCTCGGGGCGAAAGCAGAACGAGACATCGGCGCCGCAGGGCACCGCGCCAAAGGGAGATTTGAAGAGAAGATCGCGCGGATCAAACCATTTAGTTGACATAACACATTCCTTTCTGCCAAATAAAGCGGCTGAAACAGGCAAAAGCGCGCCGTTTCGGCGCGCTTAACCCAGCAGTGTATTTTCGCCCGTGATCGCGGAGGACGCGGACGTGTTGGAGAAGTAAGCGTTGAGCACCTGCACGGCGGTGGAGGCCAACGCTGCGCCGGAGCCGCCCTTTTCGATGACGATGGCCACGGCGATCTGCGGATCGTCGTAGGGGGCGAAGCAGACGAACGCGCCGTTGTTGTTCTTCGTGTCGCCAGTCTGGATCGTACCGGTCTTGGCCGCGGCGTCGACGATACAGTCCTTGAAATACTGTGACACCGCGCCGTCAGTCGCGAGGTCGTGCATACCGGCGAGGACGGCGGAGAGATTTTCGCTGCTCATGGCGATCGTCTCGACCGGCTCGGCGTCGTAAACGTATTCGAGCGCGCCGGAGCCGCTGGAGCGGACGTTTTTCAAAAGGTGCGTGGCGTAGCGGTCACCCACGCCGCAGAGCGTCGCGATGTAATTTGCGAGCTGGAGGGGGGAGTATTCCTGATTCGCCTGACCGAACGCCGCCCACGGGGCAAGGTTTTCGCCCTCGTTCTGCGAGGGGAGGCGGCCCGCGGTGTCGCCGATCTCAATGCCGGTCGGGGAGCCGAGGCCGAATTTCGCATAATACTCGCGCAGCGTGTCCATGCCCATGCGGTAGCCCATTTCGGCGAAGAAATAGTTGCAGGAATTCATGATCGCGCCGCGGACGTTGAGCGAGCCGTGGCCGCTGCGCTTCCAGCAGTAGGTGTAGCTCGCGGAGTAGCCGGGGTACGTCCACTTGCCGGAGTCGTAGATCTTTTCGCGCACGGTCGTCGCGCCGGATTCGAGCGCGGCGATGGCCGTCAGCGGCTTCAAGGTCGAGCCGGGGGCGTATTTTCCCTGCGTGGCGCGATTCCACATCGGCTGCAAGGGGTCGGTGGAGAGCTCTGCAAGGTCCTGACGGAACGTCGAGAGGGAATAGGTCGGATAGGACGCGAGCGCCAGCACGTCGCCCGTGCCGACCTGCACGACGGCCACGGCCGCGCCGCGGTCGATGCCGTCGGATTTTGTCATGGAAGAGACGGTATTTTTGAGCGCCGCCTCCACCTGAGCCTGAAAGTCGATGTCGATCGTCAGCGCCACGGTGGAGCCGGGCTTCGGCTCGACAGAGTAGAGCTCGCCGGTGATCTTGCCGGATTCGTTGAGCGTGACAAGGCGCTTGCCGTCGCTGCCGTGGAGATAGTCTTCAAACGCATTTTCCACGCCGGAGATGCCGACGGTGCTCGCGAGCGTGTAGCCGTCCTTATCCTTATAATCGTCCCAGTCCTGAATGCTGCCGGTGTAGCCGAGGACGTGGGCGGCGTAGTCGGTCTCGTAAACGCGCACGGACGAGGTATCCACCTGCACGCCGGCATAGTTGCCATCCTTGATGAGGGAAATGAGCGAAACATCGACATCGCTCGCAAATTCGAAGGTCGTGGAGCCGTTCATTTTGGCGGAGGCGAGGGAGTAGCGCAGCCCGATGAGCGTGCGCACCGTGGAATTCGGGAGCGTTTCGTCGATCCCGTACTCGCTGCGCAGCTTCAGATACAGCGCAGAGCCTGTCAGCGTAGTGGGGAGGCCGTCGTCGCCGACGTTCTTTTCATTGATCCACTTGAGCGAGACGAGGTACTTGACGAGCGTTTTCGCGCTGCCGTTCGCGGTGTCGTAGGCGTAGGGCGAGGTCCTGGCGAGCGGAAGCGTGTCCTTAATTTCAACGCCCTGCGCGTTCATCAGGTCGATGACGCGCAGCAGCGCGTCGTTGAGCTCGTCGGAAGAGACGAGTGAGGAATCAAAATTCAGCGTGTAGACCGCGCGGTTCGACACGAGTACCTTGCCGTTGCGGTCGGTGATGACGCCGCGTGAAGCCTTGACAGTCTCGGACTTGGCATTCGTGCGGATGGACTGGGCGAGATAATCGTCGCCGTTGACGATCTGCGCGTCGAACAGCGTGACGACGAACACGAGTGCGCAGAAAAACATCGCCGCGCCGAGCGCAACGAGGCGGCGGGTAAAGCGTTTGGAATCCATAGCGGCCTCCTTTCCTTGAGGCTTGGGGGAAAATGGGAAAATCAGTCGGGGAAGGCGCGGCGCACGGCGCGCAGCGCCGGATACACCGGCACGAGCAGCAGACACGAGAGCGCCGTTTCGCGCGCGAACAGGTGCAGCATCGGCAAAATGGCGGTCGAGCCGCTGCGCGGCAGCAGCGCGAACGCCTGCAAGAGGTCAACGAGCAGGAATGTCAGCACGGTCGAGAGCAGCGCACGGGCAAAGCCCTGCTGCAACAAATTGCTGACAACAGTGGAGATAAGCAGCGCCGCAAGCGTGAATGCAATGGTATAGAGACACGCGAATGGCGCGGGGAGCACGAGGTCGCACAGTGCGCCGAAGACGATGCCCGCGATGACGGCTGAGCGCGGCAGCTCAAACGACGCCATGACTGCAAGGATCACAGGCGGCAGAAAGGGGATGACGCCGAAAAACGCCATCGACCCGAGAAGCAGCCGCCGCAGGAAAAAGAGCGCCGCGGCGGCGAGCGCGTAAAACGTCCACTTAAGCGCGGTGGTTTGGGTGAGATTCATGCGCGCCTCCCTCAGTCGACAATGTCGTAGTCCGTGATGACGAACACCTCGGTCAGGGCGGCAAAGTCCATCATGGGCGCGAGGACCGCGTAGCGGGCAAGGCCGTCGTCGCCGGTCTGGAGCGATTCGACCGAACCGATGACAAGGCCGCTCGGGTAATATCCGCCAAGGCCCGACGTGACGATCTGGTCGCCGATGAGCACCTCGTCGTCCGACGTGAGGTACGAGAGCTTCAGTTTGCCCTGACCCATCAGGGAGAAGTCGCCCTCCGCCACGGCGACCTCGCCGGTGCGGAAGATGCGCGCGCCGAGCTCAGTGTCCGTGTCGATGACGGTCAGCACCGTCGACCAGTTGAGGCCGACCTCGGAAATGACGCCGACGAGATAGCCCTCGGCGCTGACGACGCAGTCGCCCACGGCGATGTCCTGATCGGTGCCGTGGTTGAGAGACAGCGACGACGTCCAGCTGCTCTCGCTGTGGGCGAGCACGGCGGTGGAGACGAACGTGAAGTCGCGCCGCTGCTGCTGGAGCTTCAAAAGCTCGCGCAGGAGCTTATTTTCCTCGCTGTCGGCCTGCGCCTGACGCTGCTGGGCGCGAAGGTCCGCGATCTCTTTTTTGAGCGCCGCGTTTTCCTCCTTGAGTGTGGTCGTGTCCTCGTAATACTGGCGCTTGTCGGCCGCCCAGTCGCTCACGGCGGTGGCGGCGGCGCGGAACGGGTACGTCAGCACGCCCGCGATGTTTTCGAGCACCGAGGACGTCGAGGAAAAGTAGGTCAAAAGGCTCAATGCCACGGCGACCGCCGCGGCGACGGCCAGAATGCGCAGCCCGTGCTGACGGAAAAATTCTTTCAAGGCTTACCCTCCTTTCATCGTAGGGCAGGGGAGAGGTTAGAGGAGCTTGACGCCAAAGCGCGCGAGCACTAAGCCAAGCTGCTCGACGGGAAGTCCCATGACGTTGAAAAAGTCGCCGTCGATGCGCTCGACGAAGAGCGCGCCGCGGCTCTGCACGCCGTAGGCGCCGGCTTTGTCCATCGGCTCGCCGGTTTTGATGTAGGCGCGGATCTCGTCGTCCGTCATCGGGCGGAAAAAGACGCGCGTGGACACGGCGAAGCGCTCTTCCTGCGCGCCGCGGCGAACGCTCACGCCCGTGCAGACCGTGTGGCCGCGGCCGGCAAGCGCGCGCAGCATGCGGAACGCATCGTCCTCATCGCGCGGCTTGCCGAGGCGGTCATTGTCCAAAAAGACCATCGTGTCCGCCGTGATAATGAGATCATCGGGCGCGCAGAGCGCGGCGGCAGCGTCGCACTTCTTCTTTGCAATATAGCGCACCGTGTCCTCGGGAGAAAGACCTTCCGGATAGCTCTCGTCAATGTCGAGCGAGAGCGTTTTGAAGTCCTCCACGCCGATGCGGGCGAGCAGCTCCTGACGGCGCGGGGATTGAGAAGCCAAAACGATTGCCATGATATTGCCTCACTATTTGATAATAAAAAGTATAATCAAGATAAAAAATTACAATTTGGAATTCATTCTGCGCCGCGGTAGAAGAGACCGCGGGTGATATTCTCCGGCGCTTCGACCGGCTCACCCTGATACGCGCGCAGCACGCGGATGCATTCAGAGGCGCTCTCGGTCGTGAAACGGAGTTGGGCAAAGCGCAGACCGAGCGTCTGCCAGTCCTTCGCCTTGTCCGCGAGATAGAGAATTTTGCCATTCTCAATCTCGCTGCGGCAGCCCCACGCGCGCAGCACGGGGAAGTGCTCGCCGCGCCGGTCGGTCAGCTCCGGCGCGCTTGCGCACGCGCCGTCGCAGGGAACGGAGGCGGGGCGCTCGGTAAAGTATCGACAGCCGAACGCGTTCGCATTCAGGCAGTTTTCCGTGAGCATCAGGGGAAGGCGGCCATAGACGATGGCCTCGCACGGGAGACACTTGCTGAGGTCACGAATCTGCGCGTCGCGCAGCTCGAACGAGACGCACGCGCTCGAAAGTCCCTGTTCTTTCCAGAAAGCGAGCGCGGCGGAGTTGTAGACGTTCAGCGCCCAGCCGCCGTGCAGCTTGCAATCAAGTCCACGCGCAAGCGGCAGGTGGCCGAGGTTGCCGATCGACACGCCCGTGACGCCTTTTTTGGCGGCGTCCTCGAGCAGCGCGCGCAAAATAGGCTCGTCCTGCGTGCGGTAGATACGCGGCAGCACCGCGAAAAATTCGGTTCTGCCGAGATGTGGCGAAAGGTCAAGCTGCGGGAGTAGTTCGACGGGCACATACACCCGCGCGGGAGCGAGCGCGATCAGTTCCTCACTCAGCTGCTCGGCCCTGTGGAGGGAGACGGTCAAAAACGGCTTGTCCGCGCCGTTTTTGACGATTGTTGGCGGAACAAAGTCGAATACGCGGCGTTTCGGCACGGCGGTGCGCTGCGCTTCCATCTGCGCAAGCGCTTCGCGGCGCAGGGCATTGAGCGCACCTGCGCTGACGGCGAGACCGCCGTCGAGTGCGACGGCGCACTGCGCCGCCGAAAATGCCGTGCCGCCGGTTTTCCTGAGGCGCGTTTCGACCTCTTCCGCGGTGACGGCGCGGCTGCGCGCCGCCTCGGGCACTGCGCCGGTGACGGTCACGCGGTGGCCGTCTGCGTCCTCGGCCGTCAGGGCCATCGGCTGACCGGCGCGGATGGTGCAATTTAATGCGAGCGGCACGAGACGCAGATTTTCCTTTTCATAGCGCGCGCGAATCTCGCTGAACCAGTCCTCGGGCCATCTTGCATTTTCGGGCCGCGTGCCGAACATCTCGCGTCCGCGCACGCCGCGGTAGTACCCCTCGGTAAAGCCGTCGCGCGAGAAAGCGAAGGCGAGCTTTTTCTGCTCGTCCTTCGTCGGCGTGCGATGCTCGCGCAGAAGGCGCGCGTATATTTCCGTCACGGCGGCGACATATTCCGGGCGCTTCATGCGCCCTTCGATCTTGAGGCAGGCGACACCCATATCCATCATCTCCGGCACAAAGGGGGCAAGACACGCGTCCTTCAAGCTCAGCGGATGGCCGTCCGCCCTGCCGGAAAAGCCGTAGGGCAGACGGCAGGGCTGGGCGCAGGCGCCACGGTTGCCGCTGCGCCGCCCGATGACGGCAGACATCTCGCACTGGCCGCTGTAGCACATGCACAGCGCGCCGTGGACGAACGTTTCGATCTCGATGGGGCTTTTTTGGCAGATTTCGGCAATCTCCCCGCGCGAAAGCTCGCGCGCGAGCACCGCGCGCGTCATGCCGAGCCTTGCCGCTTCCTGAACGCCCGAGAGCGTGTGCAGGCTCATCTGCGTCGAGGCGTGCAGCGGCACGTCGGGAATAATTTTTTGCAGCGTCGCCAGAACGCCCCAATCCTGCACCAGGATCGCGTCCACGCCGCACTCCGACGCGGTGCGCGCCTCCGCGGCAAGCGCGGGGAACTCGCGGTCGGTGACGAGCGTGTTGAGCGTCAGATAGACCTTCACGCCCCGCAAATGGCAATAAGAGACTGCCGCGCGGAATTCCTCGTCGGAGAAGTTCCTCGCGCTGCGGCGCGCGTTGAACGCGCCAAAGCCCATATACACGGCGTCTGCGCCGCTCTGTACGGCGGCAACAAGCGCCTCCTGCCCGCCCGCGGGCGCTAACAGCTCCGTCGTCAAGGGTTTACTTTTTCTGCTGCTGGAGCTTGAAGATCTCGCGCTTGAGCTCGCTGACCTCGTTTTTGGCCTGGCTCGCCTCGTCAAGGTACTGTTTGACCTGACGGCGCAGCGCGTCGCCGGCCTCGCGCTCTTTGAAGAGCTCGTCGGTGATGTTCACGGCGGTCAGCACGGCGGCGTCCGTGCGGCCGACCTTGGCAGCGTCGAGCAGCTCGCTCATTTTGTCGTTGACGTAGGAGCCGACCTTCTGCATATAGGAGGGGGCTTCCTCGGCGACAAAGGTGTATTCCTCGTCGCAGATGGAGATCGTAATGCGGTTTTCCATGATTTGTGTGCTCCTTTCTATTTCGGCGTTGCACAAAAAAGGGCAAATTCCACCCATATAATCTCTAACAGTATAACACGGGAGTGAAAATGTGAAAAGGGGGAAGCAAAAAATTTCATGTTTACGAACGGGAAAATTTCATGTAGAATAATGGAATCAAAAATGGACGAAAGGAGGCGGGGAACATGGCAGGCTATGTGCTGCATTTGAGCACCGAGGAGAACATCACGCTCTCATCGGCGACGGTCAAGCGATTGATCGCGGGTGGCAGCGGCGACGCGGCGCTGCTGTACCTCGCCATCCTGCATGCGCGCGGCGCGGCGGACTCCGGCAAGCTCGCGCGCGAGCTCAAGTGGGACGAAACGCGTCTTCGCGCGGCGGAGCAGGCGCTCTACGAGATGAAGCTCGTCGGCGCGCCGGAGAAGAAGGAGGAAGCGCCCCTTCCGCCGCCCCAGCAGCTCAGCGAGCCGCCCGAGTACACGCGCGAAGACATCGCGCGAAAGCTGGAGGGCGACGGGCGCTTCGCCTGCCTTCTGCGCGAGGTGGAGCACAAGCTCGGCCCGCTCTCGACCCCGTCGGTCAAGAAGCTGTTAGGGCTGTACGAAAACCTCGGCTTGCCCGCGGACGTCGTTTACACGCTCGTCAACTACTGCATCGCGAAAAAGGAGCAGCAGTTCGGCGAGGGGCGGCTGCCCAACATGCGCGAGATCGAAAAAGAGGGCTACGTCTGGGCGCGCAAGGAGCTCTTTTCCATCGAAAAGGCCAGCGAGTACATGAAGCGCGAGCAAGCCCTGCGCGGCAGGTACCCCGAGTACATGGCGGCGCTGCAAATGCAGGGCCGCGCGAGCGCGCCGAGCGAGGAGAAGTATCTCTCCGCGTGGGCGGAGATGGGCTTTCCCGCCGATACGGTCAGCGAGGCTTACGACCGGACGATCCTGCACTGCCACGAATTCCGCTGGCCGTACTGCAACGGCATTTTGAAGCGCTGGCACGAAAAGGGCCTGCACACGCTCGCCGAGGTCAGGGCCGAGAACGCCAGGGAGCAGAGCAAGCCGAAGAAGAACACCACCGGCGGCAACGCCTGGATGAAGGAATATTTGAATCAGTAACGAAAGCGGGGGAGAAGGATGTCTTACGATGGGCGGCTGATGCGCCAAGCACTGGCGCGCTTCGACGAGGACAAGCAGCGCCGCGCGGAGAATTTCCGCGCGCGTGAGCGCGCGGTATATACCAAGTGCCCGCGCATTGAGGAGATCGACCGCGAGCTGTCGCACACGATGGCGAAGATCATCGCCTCCGGCCTGCGCCGCGGGACGGACCCGCGCCCGGCCATTGAGGCGCTGCGGGAGGAAAACCTCAACTTGCAGCAGGAAAAGCGCCTTCTCCTGACGCGCCTGGGACTGCCGGGCGACTATCTCGAGGAAAAGCCCAAGTGCTCGCGCTGCAACGACACGGGCTTTCTCGGTAGCGAGGTCTGCTCGTGCCTGCGCGGCTATTACGCCAGGGAGCAGAACAAGGAGCTCTCGGGCCTTTTGGACCTCGGCTCGCAGTGCTTCGAAAATTTCAACTTCGACTACTTTTCGTCCGTGCCGGACGAGGACCTCGGCGTGTCGCCGCGCACGAACATGGAGCGCGTGTACGACATCTGCCAGGACTACGCGCACGAGTTTTCGCCCAAGAGCGGCAACCTGCTGCTGACCGGCGGCACGGGACTGGGGAAAACGTTCCTCTCCGCGTCCATCGCGCGCGTCGTGAGCGCGAGCGGCCACAGCGTGGTCTACGACACGGCGGGGCACATCTTCGCCCGCTTCGAGGCGCAGAAGTTCGGCCGCGACGACGGCGAGAACGCCGACACCGCCGTGAGCCGCGCGCTCGGCTGCGACCTGCTGATTTTAGACGACCTCGGCACCGAGCTGATGACGAGCTTTGTCCACAGCGCGATGTATCAGATCGTCAACACGCGCCTCATCACGGGGAAGAAGACTGTCATCTCCACGAACCTGAGCCCCGACGAGCTCGGGCGGCGCTACGGCGCGCCGGTGCTGTCAAGATTGCAGGGAGAGTATCAAATGCTGCTCTTTTTCGGCGAAGACATCCGCCGACAGAAGAGAAAGTGAATACAAAATGTAAAAAAGGCTCCGCAGAATACTCTGCGGAGCCTTTTTTCTTGCTTTTTACGGCTTGTGGATCACGGCGACGGCGCAGGGCACGCGGCCGGGACAGTAGGCATAGTCGACATCGTCGTAGCCCGCCGCGGCGATAAACTGCTTATACGTGTCGAACGTGAACTGACGGTCATCATCTATGCGCTGATCGTGGCCATCCTGATCATCTTCGTATTGTGACGATAACGAGAAAAGTGGAATAGAGCGGCGGAAGGGGGCAGCACTGTCTCCTTCCGCTGCTCTATTTATTGAAGAAAAAGGGGAGGGGTCAGGGCTCTGTTAAGAAGACGAAAAGATGCTGTAAAGCGGCGGTTAATCATGAAGGAAGACTTGCATTTCCTGCGTGCAGGTGGTATAAATAAGTGCTGTATCCCAAGCAGAAATTGGATGATAGAAACAAAAGGGGGTAGGGCGCGTGGATAAGAAAAAGCGAACGCGAGAGATCATCGTGTTCGCCGTGATCGTGCTGGCGCTGCTGGCCGGATGTTTGCTCACGCCGTCAGGCGGCGAGAGCGAACCGATCCAGGAGGTCATGCGTGACGCGGTGCTGCACGAGCAGAACAAGGTGAGCCTGTTTGGCCTGATCGAGGTGAACCCGGGGCTCATCTCCGCCTACATCGTGACGGGTATTCTAATAGTATTCGCCCTTGTGTGCCGGCTTTTTGTGATCCCAAAATTCAAATATGTGCCCGGCAGGTTCCAGCTCGTTTTAGAGCAGATCGTCGGCATGTTCGACGGCCTGGCCGAGGGCAGCAGCCCGCACCGCAATAAATTCCTGCGGGCGTACATCTTCACCGCCGGTGTTTACATCTTTGTCAGCACGCTCTTTGAGCTGCTCGGCATTCAGGTGGTGACCACATCAGGCCACGCCGTCAGCCTGCCCGCGCCGCTGTCCGATATCAACGGGGCGATCGCGCTGGGCGTGATGAGCTACGGCGTGATCCTCTTCGGCGGACTGATCGCCGCGGGCGTGGGCGGATTTCTGCACGCGCTCAAGGATTTCTCGCTGCCGATCTCGATGAGCTTTCGACTCTTCGGCGCGCTGCTTTCCGGCGCGCTCGTGACGGAGCTTGTGTATTACTACGCGGCGCTTTCCTATGTGCTGCCGGTCATCGTGGGCGTGATGTTCACGCTGCTGCACGCGCTGATCCAGGCGTATGTTTTAACGATGCTGGTGTCGACGTTCTACGGCGAATCGACCGAAAAGCACGAGAAAAAGCCCAAGGCAAAAAAGATGAAAGAATCCCGCAGCGAAACGGCTGCCTGAAGAAAGAGGTAAAATTGCCATGAAAACGATGAAGAAATTCGCAGCGCTGATGATGCTGCTGTGCGCGCTGATGATCTGCACCATTCCGGCCCTCGCCGCAAACGAAAGCGGGAGCGACAGCAACGTGACTGAGACCGTGAGCGTCACGGCCGGCAGCAACGACAACGACGTGACCTCCGCCAAAGCGATGGGCTCGGGCGTGATGATCGGCATTGCGTGCCTTGGCGGCGCGCTGGCCATGGGCATTGCGGTCGGCAAGTCGAGCGAGGCCATCGCCCGCCAGCCCGAGGCCACAAGTCAGATCAGAACCACGATGATGATGGGCCTTGTGTTTATCGAGACGGTCATCATTTACGCTCTGATCGTGGCGATCCTCATTATCTTCGTCCTTTGATGAAGAACACTCCCAAAAAGGAGGGGCTTTGAATGCCGCTTAATATCAATTTGCAGCAGATCCTGCTGCATGCGCTGAACTTTGTTATCCTGTTCGGCGCGATGTATTTTCTGCTCTACAAGCCTGTGAAGAGCTTTATGGACAGCCGCAAGGCGCACTATGAGAAGATGGACGAGGACGCCAAGGCCGTGCTTGCCGAGGCCGAGAAGACGAAGGCCGGCTATGAAGCGCAGCTCAAGAGTGCCGACGAGGAGATCGCACGCCGCCAGCGCGAGGCGAACGAAGCCTTGCAGCACGCGGTGGACGAGCGCCGCGCGCAGGCCGAGCAGCAGGCGGGCGAGATCGTGCGCAAGGCGCGGGAAGATGCCGCGCGCGAGCATGAGCGCGTGATGGAGCAGGCCAAGGGCGAAATTTCCGAGCTGATGAGCGCCGCGGCGGAAAAGCTGGTGCTCTCCAGCACGTCGGACGCTTACGACAAGTTCCTGGACACGGCGGAGGAGCGCAAGGACAATGGCTGAGCGCACGGAGCATTTAGAGGCCGTACTGCTCTCTGCCGTGCGTCCGTCGCAGGAGCAGGAGAAGCGATTTCTGGCCTTCCTCGCCGAAAAGTACGGCGAAGGCACGACGCTTACCTGGCAAAAGAGTGATGACTACCCCGACGGTTTCCGCCTCGAGGTGGGCGCGGAGGTCTACGACTGGAGCGCGGGCGGACGCCTGAGCCAGTTCAAGGACGCGCTCGAAAAGCTCGCTGCCACGCAGGGCGACGTCATCCCGCTGCTGAAGGAGACGGTGCTCTCGTGGACGCCGCAGGCCATGGCACAGGAGGTCGGCACCGTTCTGACCGTCGGCGACGGCATTGCCCGCGTGGACGGGCTGGAGGGCGCCGCCTATGGCGAGGTGCTGCTTTTCGACGGCGGCGTGCGCGGCATGGTGCAGGACTTATCCGAGGACAGCGTCGGCTGCATCCTCTTTGACGACGACGCGAGCGTCTGCGCGGGCAGCACGGTCCGCCGCACCGGACGCACGGCGGGCGTTCCCGTGGGCGAGGGATTCCTCGGCCGCGTGGTCAACGCGCTCGGCGTGCCCATCGACGGCGGGGGAGACATCCGCGCCGACGGCTACCGCGCAGTGGAGAGTCCCGCTCCCGGTATCATCGACCGCCAGAGCGTCGACACGCCGCTTGAGACGGGCATTCTGACCGTCGACTCGATGTTCCCCATCGGCCGCGGCCAGCGCGAGCTCATCATCGGCGACCGTCAGACCGGCAAGACCGCTATCGCCCTCGACACCATCGTCAACCAGAAGGGCAAGGATGTCATCTGCATCTATGTCGCCATCGGACAGAAGGCGAGCTCCGTCGCCCAGCTCAAAAAGACGCTGGAAACGCACGGCGCGATGGATTATACGATCATCGTCAACGCCACGGCGAGCGATCCCGCGCCGTTACAGTACATTGCGCCCTACGCGGGCTGCGCCATGGGCGAATACTTTATGAATAAGGGCCGCGACGTGCTGATCGTCTACGACGATCTTTCCAAGCACGCCATCGCGTACCGCGCGATGAGCCTTCTTTTGGAGCGCTCCCCGGGCCGCGAGGCGTATCCGGGCGACGTGTTCTATCTGCACTCCCGCCTGCTCGAGCGCGCGGCGCATCTGAGCGGGGAGAAGGGCGGCGGCAGCATCACGGCGCTGCCGATCATCGAGACGCAGTCCGGCGACGTGTCGGCCTATATCCCGACGAACGTCATTTCCATCACCGACGGTCAGCTCATTCTGGAAACGCGCCTGTTCTTCTCCGGCCAGCGTCCGGCGGTGAATGTGGGCCTGTCCGTGTCCCGCGTGGGCGGCGACGCGCAGACCAAGGCGATGAAAAAGGCGGCCAAGACCATCCGCCTCGACCTTTCGCAGTACCGCGAGATGGAGTCGTTCACGCAGTTTGCAAGCGACCTCGACGAGTCGACGGCAAAGCTTTTATCCTACGGTCAGGGCTTGATGCGCATGCTGCGGCAGAAGCAGTTCCACCCCTACAAGCAGTATGAGCAGGTCATCCTGCTCGTCGCGGGGCTGAACCATGTTTTTCAGGAGATCGTGCCAGAGCAGCTTGACGCATTTATCCCCGCGCTCTTGCAGCACTTTGGCGAGACGCAGGGCGCGCTGTGCAATGCCATCGAGCAGACCGGCCAGCTCAACGACGATCAGCAGTCGCAGATCATCGAGTGCGCAAAGGAATTTGTGCAAAACTGTTTTTCCAAATAAAAAGTGAGGTGACAGGTACATGGCGAGCATGAAGGAGATCCGCGAGCACATCGCGAGCATCCAGAGCACGCAGAAGGTGACGAACGCGATGTACCTCATCGCCTCGACCAAGATGCGGCGGGCGAAAGAAGACCTTGCCAAGACGCGTCCGTTTTTCGACGCGGTCTCGACGCAGATCAAGCAGATCTTCCAGCACGCGGGCGAGATCGAGAGCCCGTACCTCTACCGGGGCAACGCGGACGATCTGGCCCAGCCGGGAACATACGCCTATCTTGTGGTGACGGCGGACCGCGGCCTCGCGGGCGCCTACAACCAGAATGTTATTCAGGAGACGATGAAGCGCCTTGAAAAGCACCCCGACAGCCGCCTTTTTGTGGTGGGCGGCAACGGGCGGCACTTCTTCTCCGGCCACGGCGTGCCGGTGGAAAAGAGCTTCCTCTACGATGCGCAGAGCCCCACGCTCCGCCGCGCGCGAGAGATCACGGCGAAGCTTTTGGATCTCTTCGACCGGGGCGAGATCTCCAAGCTCTTTATCATCTACACCGACCTTGGCAGCGGCGTGGACATGGACGTGCGCACCGTGCGCCTGCTGCCGCTGGAGGATGAGCACTTTGCCAAAGAGGAGACGGGGGAAAAGCCCATCCGCTTTGAGCCCTCGGCAGAGGAGGTGCTCGCCAGGGTCATGCCGGCGTACATCACGGGCTTTTTGTACTCGGCGATGGTCGACAGCTTTTGCGCCGAGCAGAACGCGCGCGCCTCTGCCATGGACTCGGCCAACCAGAACGAGGACGACATGCTGCGCGAGCTGCAGCTCGAGTACAACCATGAGCGGCAGGGCGCCATCACGAGCGAGATCACGGAGGTTTCCGCCGGCGCGCGCAGCAAGAAGAACCACATGAAGAAGGAGGCGCAGCATGCGCACAGGTAAGATCATTCAGGTATCGGGCAGCGTGGTGGACGTGCGCTTCCCGCACGGCGAGCTGCCGCGCATCCGCGAGGCGCTGTCCGTCGAGCTGAACGGCAAGCGCCTTGTGATGGAGGTGGAGCAGCATTTGAGCGCCGAAACGGTGCGCTGCATCATGCTCTCCGGTAGCGAGGGCCTCAGCCGCGGCATGACCGTCACGGGCGAAGGCAGCGGCCTTCGCGTGCCCGTCGGCAAGGCGACGCTCGGACGGCTTTTCAACGTCTTTGGCGATACCATCGACGGCGGCGCGCCGATCGGCGGCGCGGAGCCGCGCCGCAGCATCCACAGAAAGCCCCCCGCCTTCGACGAGCAGAGCCCGAGCGTTGAGATCTTGGAGACCGGCATCAAGGTCATCGACCTTTTGGAGCCCTATCCGCGCGGCGGCAAGATCGGCCTGTTCGGCGGTGCGGGCGTCGGCAAGACGGTGCTCATTCAGGAGCTTATCCACAACATCGCCGTCGAGCACGGCGGCTATTCGATCTTCACCGGCGTCGGCGAGCGCAGCCGCGAGGGCAACGACCTCTGGAACGAGATGCACGAGAGCGGCGTTATCGACAAGACCGCGCTCATCTTCGGCCAGATGAACGAAGCGCCCGGCGTTCGTATGCGCGTGGCGCTGACAGGCCTTACGATGGCCGAATACTTCCGCGACGAGGAGCAGCGCGACGTGCTGCTGTTCATCGACAATATTTTCCGCTTTGTGCAGGCGGGCAGCGAGGTCTCGACCCTGCTCGGCCGCATGCCCTCCGCCGTCGGCTATCAGCCGACGCTCGCCAACGAAATGGGCGAGCTGCAGGAGCGCATCACCTCGACCAAGAGCGGCTCGATCACATCCGTGCAGGCGGTCTACGTTCCCGCGGACGATCTGACCGACCCTGCTCCGGCGACGACGTTCACCCACCTCGACGCGACGACGGTTTTGAGCCGTAAGATCGCCGAACAGGGCTTATATCCCGCGGTCGACCCGCTCGAATCGTCCTCCCGCATTCTGGAAGAGGATATCGTGGGCGAGCGGCACTACCGCATCGCGCGCAGCGTGCAGGCGACCTTGCAGAAATACCGCGAATTGCAGGATATCATCGCCATCCTCGGCATGGAGGAGCTGAGCGACACGGACAAGGTCACGGTCAACCGCGCGAGAAAGATCCAGCGCTTTTTGGCCCAGCCGACGTTCGTGGCCGAAAAGTTCACGGGCCTTCCGGGCGTCTACGTGCCGCTTGAGGAGACACTCCGCGGCTTTGAAGCCATTCTCTCCGGCGAGATGGACGGCTATCCCGAGATGGCGTTCTACAACGTCGGTACGCTTGACGACGCGCTCGCCAAGGCGAAGAAGATGGAAAGCGGGGAAGCGTGATGAAGACCTTTCCTCTCCGCGTCCTCGCACCCGAGCGCACGTTTTTTGACGGGGCGTGCACATCACTCACCGTGCCGAGCATCGACGGCATGTACGGCCTGATGGCGCAGCACGAGGACATCGTGCTCGCGGTCGTTCCCGGCAAGCTGACGCTGCGGGATGCCGACGGCGTCGAGCAGATCGCCGCCGTGTCCGAAGGCGTGCTCAGGATGGAGCACGGCGAGGCGCTCGTGCTGGTAGACACGATCGAGCGGCCGGAGGAGATCGACCTCCACCGCGCCGAGGAAATGGCCGCCGAGGCGCGCGCCGAGCTCAAGGCGAAGCGCAGCGCGCAGGAGCAGGCCATTGCCAATGCCCGCATCGCCCGCGCGATCAGCCGTATCCACGTCAAGCACGACGGGAAATAAATGAGAAAACGAAAATTCGCACCGCAAGGTGCGAATTTTTTGGTCTCTCCGCCGACTTTCGCCCGTTTTTGCACACTTTTTGTGCTAAAAGTGGAGAAAAAGGAGGGGAAATCCATGGAAATGTCCGCAAGAAAGCCGCTGCTCCCGCGCCGCGTGCTCGACCTGCCCATCGATGCGCTGCGCCCCAACCCCAACCAGCCGCGCATCGAGTTTGACGAGGCCTCGCTGCGCTCGCTGAGCGACAGCATCCGCCGCTATGGCATCCTCCAGCCGCTGACCGTCCGCCGCACGGACGAGGGCTACGAGCTCATCGCGGGAGAGAGGCGGCTGCGCGCGGCGAAGATAGCGGGACTGCGCGAGGTGCCGTGCCTGCTCGCGCGCTCGAGCGAGGAGGAGAGCGCGCTGCTCGCGCTGATCGAAAACCTCCAGCGCCGCGATTTGCACTACTTGGAGGAGGCTGCGGCCATCGCGCGGCTGATCGCGACCTACGGCCTTTCGCAGGAGCAGGCGGCGGAAAGACTGGGGAAATCCCAGTCCGCCATTGCCAACAAGCTGCGGCTGCTGCGCCTGTCGCCCGACTGTGTGCGCCTTCTGCGCGAGCATGACCTCTCCGAGCGGCACGCACGGGCGCTGCTGCGCCTGACGGACGAGGAAGACCGCCTCAAAGCCTTGCAGGTTATCGCCGCACGCGGCTACAACGTCGCGCAGAGCGAGGCGTATATCGAAGAGCTTTTGAAGCTCAAGCAGAAAACGCCCCCGCCGCGCCTGCCGACCTACATCGTCAAGGATGTGCGCATCTTTTTGAACACCATCCGCCACTCGATCGGGCTGATGCAGCGCGCGGGCGTCGAGGCCGACATGCAGCGCGAGGACACGGACGATGGCATCCTTTTGACCATCCGCATCCCAAAACGTGCAAAAGAGGCCGGATAATCCCGCAAAATTGTCACCAAATTGTGATTCTTTTTCTCACAAACTGTGGTATACTGAAACGACTGGCAGGGAAGTCCCTGTCCGGAAGATCGGAAGAAACAGGAGGAGCCAGCATGGATGAAATGAACGGCGCCTTTGAGGAAAAGAAGAGAAGAAAGGGCGGCAAGCGCCTGATGCAGCCGGAAAAGGCCGCAAAGGCGGCCAAGGAGCCCCGCGCGGAAAAGCCGCCGCGCGTTCCACGTGAAACATCGGGAAAGACCGGCAAGGTCGTCGGCATTGTCGCGGGTGTGCTCGTGGTGGCGTACTTGGGCCTTGGCGCGTGGGCGTCGGCCAGCCATAAAATTTATCCCAACGTGATGATGGGCGATACCAACTACGGCGGGATGACCGAGCAGCAGGTCGCCGAGCAGCTCAAAGCGAGCGTCGCGCAGGCGAAGGGCGCGGGCGTCGACTTCGTCCTGCCCGACGGCACGGAGGTCGCGCATGTTTCGCTCGACGAGATGCCGGAGTATGTCGACTTCGACGGACTTGCCAAGCATATCTACAACGTCTACGGCTGCAATGACAGCTTTCTGACCGCGGGCGCGAAGTATCTGCGCGCACTCTTCAAGCCGCAGGACGCCGCACAGGTGGTCGGCGCGGCCTATTCGCCAGACTTGATGGAGAATCTTGTCGACACGGTGTGCGACAGCATCAACTGCGACCCCGTGGAGTTTGCCATCAACGTGACAGAGGATGGCAAGGTCAGCGTGACGAAGCCGCAGGACGGCCGCGCGACGACTGATACCGCAAAAGACCAGATCGGCATATACTTAAACGGCGCGTATTTGAGCGGCGGCGACCCGTCCGAGATCGTGCTTGAGCCTGCGAGCGAGGGCGGCGTCTACGATGTCATCCCTGCACAGGAGGTCGACCTGAGCGCGCAGCGCGAGGCCATCATCGGACAGAAGGTCAACGCGTCCTACGACAAGGAGACCGGCGCGGTCACGCCAGGCCACGCGGGCGTGGAATTTACGCTTTCTGACCTTGAATCCGCCTACAACGCCGCGGCGGCGGGGGAGACGGTCGAGTTGCCGAACGCCACGGTCGAGACGCCGGACGTCACGGCAGAGCAGCTCCAAAAGGTCCTGTTCCGCGATGTGCTGAGCACCTACACCACGAAGGTCGGCGGCGCGTCCGGCCGCCGCGCGAACGTCAAGCTGACGGCCTCGCGCATCACCGGCTACATATTGAACTCCGGCGAAACGATGAAATACGGCCCGCTCGTCACGCCCTTTACCGCGGCGAACGGCTACAGCACCGCGCCCGGTTACTTGCATGGCAAGACCGTCGATATGGTCGGCGGCGGCGCGTGTCAGGCGAGCTCCACGCTCTACGCCGCGGCGCTCTACGCCAACCTTGAGATCGTGCAGCGCACGAACCACGGCTTTGCGTCCGACTACATCGGCCTCGGCCTCGACGCGACGGTCGCGCAGGGCGGGCCCGAGTTCGAGTTCCGCAACAACACGAATTATCCCATCAAGGTCGTCGCCGAGTACTATGCGAGCGGCGGCAAGAACTACCTGAAGGTGTCCCTCCTCGGCACGAAGGTCGACGACAGCTACGTGAAGATCAAGACCGAAGTGCTTGAAACCATCCCGTTCACGGAGGAGATCGTTGAGACCGACGAGCTCGCCCCCGGCGAGCGCAAGGTCGAGCAGACCGCCTACACCGGTTACAAGGTCAAGACCTACCGCAACGTCTACTCCGGTGACGGCAAGCTCATTTCGTCCACGTTCGAGGCGAGCAGCAATTATAAGGCGCGCAACCGCATCGTGCTCGTCGGCAAGTCCGCGGCGGTCACGCCGACTGATCCCGCCACACCTGTCGATCCCGGTACGACCACGCCGACCGACCCGACAACGCCCGTTGACCCCGGGACCACGACTGACCCGGGCACCACAACTGACCCCGGCGTGACAGACCCCGGCACGACCACAGAGCCGCCCGTCGAGCAGGAAAAGCCCGGTTGGCTCGATACGGGGCTCGACCGGTAAAAACAGCAGAACGAGAAAACGGAGAGGCATTGCCTCTCCGTTTTTACGTTGTTCAAGTGTTATTCGCCGTCCGAGTCCATGTAGAGCTCTTCGGCCTTCTGCTGCGCGGCGATCAGCAGCGCGCTGGCCTCACCATAGTTCTGCCTGTCCATTTTCTCCAGCGCGTCAGTCACGGCGTTGAAGAGGAGCAGATACATTGCCTTGTAGTCAGTCATAGAACCACCCTTGAAAAATTATATAACGTTTTGTTATATAGCACAATATAACATTTTGTTTTACGTATACTTCTTTACAGAATCTAAACACGAATTCTGGATGGAGTGAAGCAAAATGTATCGACGCATTCGAGACTTGAGAGAGGACAGCGACCTGACGCAAAAGAGCTTGGCGGACTATCTGAGCTGCTCGCAGGTCTGCTATTCCAACTACGAGACCGGCAAGCGCGACGTCCCGAGCGACGTGCTCATCAGGCTCGCGCGGTTTTACCACACGAGTGTGGATTATCTTGTGGGGCTCACGGAGGAGCGGGCTCCTTACCCGCATAAGAAGGGTACATAACGCCGCGCACTGCGCGGCGGGGGAGAAAGCAGCGCCAGTGGCGCTGCACGAATCAAAGGGGATATTCTCTTTCGCAAAAGAGAATATCCCCTTTGGAACCCCAAGAGAAAGGCTTTGACATTGCGAGCAAGTAGCTCGAAGAGCTGCAATGCTTGCCGATTGCACTTCCCTGCGCGCGGCGTTGCCGCGTTAGAACTGCAAGACGATTTGCCTCTGCTTCTATTATCCGCTGCCGCTCTGCCCATCTTGTAGAAGTG
>OGIE01001721.1_pt1 | contig 29527 bp, 20 predicted proteins | sample 1571581 | NCBI WGS metagenome assembly OGIE01 (sample SAMEA2582021, study PRJEB24529) | metagenome | biome: Human gut stool | place: China | collected 2011 | reverse complement strand
GGGCGAGATCGTCAGAGTGGGCTGGAAGTTATTGATGCGATCGAGAAAGAGATGGAGGCTTATGAATTTCCGAGTAAGGAACGTTTGAAAATGTTTGCCGGAATAGCCCGTGCTCAGCGAGGGGGTGATATTGAAAAACTATTGGCAACATGCGAGAAGGATATCCCGCGCATTGAACATGAACATTTACTGGCAGTGTTTTTCCCGTTGTCATTGACGATCAAACGCAACGGTAATGCTGACCAGCAAGCCCGGATTCTGGCTTTGGCGAAGAAACTTCTGGCGGAGACGACCAATGATAAATTCAAATTTTCACTGGGGCAATTTATACCGTACGCGTTGGAAAAATAATTATGGAGGGAAATGTTGTTATTGTATGGATTTCAGATGAAAAGATATTGTTTTAAATGGTTGAACATCGGCTTACTTGTCGTCCTTTTCGGGACGGCAAGGTGCCACGCACAAAAAGAGGTGGTTTACCGGGATTATGACCGGTTGGGTTGGGCTATTCTCGACTCGTTGAAACGACCGGGTGCGGCTTCTTTATTCAAGGGTATGAGCTCGTTGAAACGGGAAACCCGGATGTTGCAGGAAAGTTCTCCCGTGGTGGTAAAGCCTCGTCCTGCCGGGAAGCGGAAATTGAAACCCGAAGAAATAATTAGTCAGAGACGGGAGAGCGTGTTAATGGTTTTCAAGTATACGCGGGCCACGACTCGCCCGGAAGCTATTATCCCTTGGGCGACGGCCGTCGTGCTAGCGGAGGATGGGGTATGCGTGACGAATTGCCACGTGCTATGGCAACTGATCGACACTTCGGCCCGGTTGGATTTGCGGGATAGCCTCCTGTTCGTGGCCACGGAAGCGGGAAGGGTGTATTCAATTACCTCGGTACTCGGTTATGACCGGAGCGGGGATCTGGCTTTTTTCAAGATTGATCCCCGGGGCGATCGATTGATCCCGATGCCCCTCGGAAGTGATCTCCCGGCGGGAGCGAGCGTGCATCTCTTGGCCCACCCGGCAGGATATCCTTATACCTACACGCACGGCAGGATATCCCGTACGTTTACAAAAGAAGCCGGAAATCCTTTTGGCAACCGGGTGGAGATCACGGCTGATTTTGCCAAAGGTTCCAGCGGGGGCCCGATCATGGACGACCGGGGAAACATGATCGCCATGGTCTCTTGTCTTCACCCGATATTTTATGTCGATCAGCCTCCCTCCGATCGCCAGATGGGGATAAAAGAGTGTATCCCCGTGAGCTCTATCCTGCGATTGATGGGGAAAAATGGAGAATGATTTTTGAATGAATGTTTGTAATGTATGTTTATCATGAAAGCTATGAATAGAATATTATTTATCGTGTGTTGCTTGTGGGCTTGTTATTCCTGTCGGGGGAAGATGCCGGATACGGAGTTTGTTTTGCATTTGCCTGCGGATTATTCTTTTGATATTAGTTTGGAACTGGCGGATACGATCGTGGGGATGGACATGGACGACGAAAAGAAGGCTATCGCACTACTTCCTTTGGAAAAAAGTGGTTACGGTCGTCTGTGGGTAGGCGATCGACGTTTCCCCGTGTGGCTGGAAGCGGGGAAGCCATTACGGGCAACTCTGGAACTCAACGTGCTTCATTTCGAGGGAGCGGGTGCGAAGACGAACGATTATTTGAACAGGAAGTTTTATCATACACCCTGCTTCCGGGATTACGGTATGGATGATGCCGCTTTCCGGGAGAAGTTGGAAAAGATGGTACGAGAACGCGTGGCGGCATTGGATACGGCCGGATTGGATGCGGCTTTTGTCGCCCTGGAGAAAAAGCGGATCGCTCATGACCGGATTTATGAACTGGCTGCCAACATCGTTTACGGGGGTACGGGTGATAAGACGATTTCGGGCGAGACTTTCATGGAGTTGCAGGGAGGATTGACCGAGGACGAATCTTCCTGGGGAATACCGGAGTATCCCGAATCTTTCCAGAAAGTGGCTTGCGCCTTGGCCCGGATGGACGAGACTTCGGTAAGCCCTTATACCATGTTGTTGAACGTGTTGAAAATAGCAACGGGGGAATGTCACGATCCCCGCCTCGTCGAGTATATCGTCGCCCGGAGTTCCTTGGAATTTGTCAGATCGCATGGGATGGAGGGAACGGAAGAGATGGATCGGATTTTCCGTGAACGGGTGAAACGACAGGATTATCTCGAAGAATACCAGCACTATCGTGATGAAAACAATCGACTGGCGAAGGGGCAACCCGCGGTTCCTTTCACGTTTCAGGACGTGGATGGAAAAGAGGTAAGCCTGTCGGATTTAAAAGGGAAGTATGTTTATATCGACGTGTGGGCTACCTGGTGTGGCCCTTGCAAGATGGAAATTCCCTATTTAAAGAAACTTGAAGAGAAGTTACATGGACGGAACATTTATTTCGTGAGTATCTCTTGTGACGAAGGTAAAGCAGGATGGTTGAAGTTTGTTAAAGACGAGAAGCTAGGAGGAATCCAGTTGAACACGGGCGGGGATCAATCCTTTATGCAGGCGATTCTTTGTCATGGGATTCCCCGTTTCCTGTTAATAGACAAAGACGGAAACTATATCAATGCCAATATGTCCCGTCCCTCGGAACCCGAGACGTTGAAGATACTGGAATCTTTGCCGGGATTATAATTGACGAGAGCATGGCGTGATTCACCCTTTCGTGCTTCGGGTGAGTCGTGCGATTGAGAAATCCGGGTGTTCCTCGCGTGCGGGAATGTCCGGTTTTTATTTTGGTAAAGTTCCTTTTTCTTGTTATTTTTGGACGAAATCTAAGGGTATACGTATGATCACGAAAGAACAGATGGAGCTTTTTGTCGCTCAGGCACATCGTTACGGGGAGGCGAAATTGATGCTTTGCAGTAGTGGAAATTTATCCTGGCGGGTCGGGGATAAAATGCTTGTTTCCGGCACGGGATCATGGCTTCCGGTTTTGACACCCGAAAAAATATCCGTGTGTGATATCGTCTCGGGACAACCGGAGAACGGGGTGCGTCCTTCCATGGAGAGCGTTTTTCATTTGGGGGTCTTGCGGGAACGTCCGGAAGTGAACGTGGTGTTGCATTTCCAGTCGGAATATGCCACGGTCGTGGCTTGTATGAAAAATAAACCCGATAATTTTAATGTTACCCTGGAAATCCCCTATCACGTGGGCGAGGTGGCAGTGGTTCCTTATTATCGTCCCGGTTCGCCCGAGCTGGCCCAAGCGGTCATCGCGGCCCTGAAGGAACATGACGCCGTGCTATTAAGTAATCACGGGCAAGTGGTTTGTGGTAAGGATTTTGATGAGGTGTTCGAACGGGCTCTCTTTTTTGAGATGGCTTGCCGGATCATCGTCCAGAGTGGGATGAATTACACGGTGCTTGGTTCGAGAGAGGTAGAAGATTTGCGGGAACATCTTTTAGGGAGGAAATGACTTCTTCACAAGTAATTTCTGGTACGTCGTGTGTATCAAGTTAGATAACAGGAGATTGTCATAAAAATATAAGTTACTATTTTTTGATTTGTACTAGAGGAATTCCTGTGTAATTCCACCTTGAACGCTATATGAACGCTATGTATATATAGCGTTCATATAGGATTGTAATAGTTTAGTTAAAATCTTTCTTATGGAATTACACAGGAATTCCAGGGGTTATCTCGATGGGTTCTTGTTTGTCATCGGTGTGTCATCTCCCTCGCATTTGACTTTATACTCCGGGGCTGATCAGGTTGGAAAGATAGTCATGTTATTTTGGAGTGATGTTTTAATTACGAGGAGGATTTGGGGGTATGAACTTTTATTCGCATATTTGCCCTTGATAAGAACCGGAATGATGTATAATTATGGATATTGATCGGTTTATTGAGAATGTCAATAAAAAGCGAGAAGGGGCATGGCGGGAGATGTATCGGAAGTACTATCCCGCGATGTGTAATTACGCGTCAAAGATCGTGAAGGATACGGATTCTGCCGAAGATATTGTTCAGGATTGTTTTATCAAGATTTGGGATGCCGGAATCCAGTTCCCGGATGTCCCGTCGCTGGTGGGTTACCTCTACCGGATGGTATACACGAGGTCTTTGAATTCGGTTCGGGACCGGGGAATTGCCCAGGAATTATACGAGAAATGGGGAAATAACCTGTTGGAAGATCAGGAGGATGATCCGGTGATTGAATGTGCCGTGGAGGAGGACGTCGTGAATAAATTCTACGAGGCGGTGGATCGGTTGTCGGAACAACAACGGCGGGTGCTGTTCATGAGCATGGAGGGATGCAAGGTGAAGGATATCGCCGAGCAACTTGGGATTAGCGAGAATTCCGTGAAAACCCAGAAGAAACGGGCTTACGCGTTTGTGCGAGAAGAGTTAGGAGAAGGGTTGGCGATGTTAATTTTCCTTTTATTTTCGTGAGCTCGCGTGATATTCCATTTTCTTGCATAAATTTGTTGTAATAATCTGTATGTACTCATGGATGGTATTGATGATTTAATGTTTGTTCGAGTAAAGAAACGTGATAAAGAGGCATTTCGATATCTTTACGAACATTATTTTGCCAAAATGGTACTGTTTGCCGAGAGTTATTTGTACGACGAGGAGGAGGCTAGGGATCTGGTGCAGGATTTGTTTTTTTATTTGTGGGATCACGCGACGGAATTGCATGTTTCGTCTTCAATCAAGGCTTATTTGTTCACTTCGGTTCGGAATCGTTGTTTGAATGTTTTGCGGGATCGAAAAATTAGGGACGAGCATAATGATAAATTGTTCGAGGCTCAACTTTTTTCGGGTACGGAGGATGTTGCTATTGACGAGGATATTCAGCAACGATTACGGGAGGCGTTGGATTCTTTGCCCGATAAGTGCCGGGAGATTATTTTGTTGAAAGTGGTTGAAGGAAAGAAGAACAAGGAGATTGCCGAGCAATTGAATATTGCCGAGACAACCGTGAAGACCCAGGTGCAACGGGCTTACCGGATGTTGCGAGAGAGATTGATACCGATCTTTTTGTTGATCGAGTGGTTGCAGATAAGAGGGTAGGATTTTCATGTTATTGTAATTTTTTTTCGTTAAAGTCTATTTTTTTGTACTCCGTTTTTTCCATGGGTGTGTCTTACATGTGATGAATAATCAAAGATAACATGACAGACAGGATGCACATAAATTGGGATATTATCGTACGTCGGATTTTGGATCAGGCGGACGAGACCGAGCGTGAGTTGGTGGAGAGGTGGTTGACCGAAGACGAGATGAACCGGGAATATTACCGGAAGGCGAAGCGTTATTTCGACCGTTATTACACGGGCGAAGAAAGCCGGGAGGTGGATGTCGAGGATGCGTGGAGTGAATTTGTCGTTTACGCGGATAAATCTCCGAGGAAGTACCTTTGGAGACGGGTTATGAGGTATGCCGCGGTTTTGTTGTTGCCGCTGTGTTTGGGTCTCGGTTATTGGTTTTGGGGAAATGATTCACTGGATACGGCAGTGATACCTGGGGGGATACAGATTGAACCGGGAACGACAAAGGCTATACTGGTGTTTAATTCCGGTCGGCAGGTGGAGTTGACGGATTCCAGCACTTTCGAACAGGCTATGGGAAGATTCAAGTCAGAGGAAGGGAAGGTTGAGAAATCACTTAAACCAGTGGAGTATAATAAGATTATTGTACCGAGAGGAGGCGAGTATAACCTTGTTCTAGCGGATGGCACGAGCGTGGTGATAAATGCCGATTCGAAGTTAAGTATCCCGGATCGATTTGAGGGCAAAGAGCGACGGGTGCGCTTGGAGGGGGAGGCTTTGTTTCACGTGGTGAAAGATGCGGAACATCCTTTCGTGGTCGAGATGGAAGGAGGGGACGTCACGGTTTTGGGAACGGTGTTTAACGTGAGTGCTTATTCGGAAGAGGTGTGTATACAAACGACTTTGGTCGAGGGAAGTGTCGCTTTTCGGGGGAAAGGGATGAAGGAGGTTCGCGTGATCGTGCCGGGTGAGCAAGTTACGTATGATGTCCAGACGAACTCGGTAGAGGTGGAAAAGGTTGACACGGGGATTTACACTGCGTGGGCTGAGGGGAAATGGATTATCGAGGGAAAACGTTTGGAGGATATCATGAAGCAGTTGGCGCGATGGTACGATGTTTCCGTGTTTTACCAGAATCCGGAGGTTAAGGATCTCGTGTTTACGGGTGACCTGGAGAAGTATAGTAGTTGTAACGTTATCTTGGATATTATATCCATGACGACGAGTGTCGAGTTCGAGTTAAAGGATAAAATGATTATTGTGAAAATGAAATAAAAAAACCGGGAGGTGTTGGGACCACCCTCCGGTTGATGTGTTAATTAATTTAATAATCTTTACATTAACAAGACAAATGTATGAAAAAAAAACGAGATGATGGCATCCCTGTTAGGGGGACGTGTGTAAAAAAATGGTTTCTGGTTATGAAATTAATATGTGTTTTTACGTTGTTTTTGTTGTTTAAGGTTTCCGCGAACGGGCTTGCCCAGAAGAAGATTAATTTGGATCTTGAGCGAGTAAGTATGTTGGAGATCATCCAGGAGTTGCGGCAACAAACAGGTTACAAGTTTTTTTTCAATCATAATGAGTTGAAGAAAGTGAAGGATGTGTCCGTGAAGTTTGTTGATGAGGAGTTGGAACGGGTGTTGGACGTGGTTCTGGGGAATGTGAATCTGGCTTACCGGATCGAGCAAGGAGTCATTATTATTGTTCCGGGAAAGGTGAAGGACGGGAAAAAGGAGGTCCGGATTGCCGGGAGCGTGACGGACGAGAAGAAACATCCGTTGCCCGGGGTAACGGTGATCGTGAAGGGGGTGACTCTGGGGACGACGACGGATGTTAACGGACGTTTCTCGCTGACGTTACCTAAGATGGAAAACGTGTCATTGCTTTTTTCGTTTATCGGTATGGAGACACAAGAAGTGAAGTACACCGGTCAAGACACGATTCGCGTGGTTATGAGGGAATCCTCGGAGCAGCTGGAAGAGGTGATCGTGAGAACCGGGTATCAAAATATAGATAAACGTAAGTTGACGAGTGCCGTGCAAACCATCAAGATGGATGATATAAAAGTGGCGGGAATGAACACGATTGATCAGATGTTGGAAGGACGTATTCCCGGAATGATTTTCATGCAGAATTCCGGTCAGGTGGGTGCCGCGCCGAAATTGAGAATCCGGGGGACCTCGACTGTTCTGGGAAACCGAGAGCCGTTGTGGGTGTTGGACGGGGTCGTTTTGACCGATCCGGTGAACGTGGACCCCGCGCAAATCAATGACCTGGATTTCGTGAACCTGTTGGGAAATGCCATTTCGGGGTTGAATCCTAATGATATTGAGCAGATTGACGTGTTGAAGGATGCTTCAGCGACGGCTCTTTACGGCGCGAAGGCGGGTAACGGGGTAATTGTAATCACGACGAAAAAAGGAAAGGCTGGTCCTCCTAGCGTGACTTATTCCGGAACGGGTTCTTTTACGCGGCGTCCGCGTTACAGCGACCGGGCTATATATCTGATGAACTCGAAGGAAAGGGTAGATGTCTCCCGGGAGTTGGTAGAGCGGGGAGTTTATTATAGCAATGTGGATAGTTGGGTCGGATACGAGGCTGTGGTACAAGATTATTACAATGGCGCGATTGATTATAAGGAGTATAACCGGTTGGTTGCGTATTACGAGACATTGAACACGGATTGGTTCGATATCGTTTGTCAGGATGTGTTTTCACATAGCCACACGTTGAGTTTATCGGGCGGTTCTGCCAATATCCGCTATTATGCTTCTCTCGGAATGAGTGATGAAAATGGGGCAATAAAAGGGGAGAATAACAAACGCTATTCGACGACGTTGAATCTGACGGCTAATTACGAGCGTTTCACGGCACGTTTCCAACTTCAGGGAAATGTATCGAGTCGTAATTATAACCCTTCGGAATTAGGCGTCCTGGATTATGCTTATAATATGAGTCGTGCCGTTCCGGCTTTTAATCCCGATGGCTCCCGTTATTTTTATCAACGGGCGAGTAGCACGATTCCGGTGTATAATTTTAACGTGTTGAACGAAATGGATAATTCCGGGGATAAAACCAAGGGAAGCGCGATTAATATGCAGGCACATGTCGGTTATAATGTTATTGACGATTTGAAATTGGAAGGGACATTGTCTTACGCGGTAAGTAATACGAATCAGGAGATTTATTTCACGGAGGATACCTATTACGTGCACAAATTGCGTGCGGACCAGACGGAACGGAATGACTTGTGTCCCGTTGGTGGTGAATTGCGTAAGAGTGATGTACGCAGTACAAACTGGATGGCTCGGGTGCAAGCAAATTACACGAAGAACGTGGGAATCGAGGGGAAGCATAATGTGAGTGGTTCTGCCGGTTTGGAATTGAATTCTCAAAGATACGATGGTTTTAATATCACACGCCGGGGATATCATAGAGATCGGGGTAAATTGTTCTCTTCTGTTCCCCAGACTTACACGGGATATTATAATCAATTTATGGCAAGTGCGAATGCTTTGGGTGTTATCACGGAAAATTTGACGAATTCGGTAGCGTGGTACGCGATGGCCGGGTATGATTATGACAACCGCTATATGGTGAATTTACATATTCGAGGGGAGGCTTCCAATTTGTTCGGATCACGGGCGAATGATCGTATGATGCCGATTTGGGCGTTGTCAGGTCGTTGGAACATGAAGCAGGATATTTTGAAATCTGTTGATTGGGTGGATGACATGGCGTTAAGGGGGTCTTTCGGTTACCAGGGAAATATGTTGAGTAACCAGACTCCAAATATGATTATTCGGCAAGAGGCTGATTATTCTGGAAAATATGGTGAATTTCATTCGAAAGTCGCCCATTACCCGAATCCTGATTTAAGATGGGAAAAGACAGCGTCCACGAACGTGACATTGGATTTTTCGTTCTTGAAAAACAAGATTAACGGTTCGGTTTCCTGGTATTACAAGAAGACACGGGATGCATTTTTGACCAAGACGATTTCTGAAATCAATGGAACCAAACAATACGTGGTAAATAGCGGAACGCTTGTGAATAAGGGTATCGAGGTGAGTTTGAATTTCACGCCGATCAATCGTGTCGGGTTGGATGGCGGGAAGCGAGGTTTTGTTTGGCGCATCGATCCCCAGTTGGGACAGGTGTTGAACGAATTGGTTAATAACGCGATAAATAACCGGAATAACGTCTTGCGGGATGAGATCGAGTATACCGATATGTTGAGCGGTGACGTGGATATTGCCGGGGAGCCTTTGAATACATTCTATTCATACCGCTTTAAAGGGTTGAGTCCGGTAGACGGTTCTCCTATTTTTTACGGGGCGGAGGATGAATTGCAAGAAGAGTTGAGTAAGAAATATAATAATATGGAGCGTGAAGATGTCTTTTTGGAGGTAATGGAGAGATCCGGACGGCGAGAGCCTTACCTGCAAGGGGGAATCTCGAATTATCTCGGGTATCGGAATTTCGGTTTGTCGTTTAATCTGGCTTATAGTTTGGGTAATAAAATTCGTTTGCTGAAATTGTGTACCGAGTACGGGACAACCAATCCCAACCCGTCGAGTAATTTGCGGCGGGAGTTTGTGAATCGTTGGAGAAAACCGGGTGACGAGGAGCATACCAATATTCCCGGGTTGAATACGGTAGCGGGGACTCATGCTAGTCCGTGGTGGAGTAGTGGCACGAATATGACACATCGAATTGCGTCTAATATTTATGAGATGTATGACAATTCGGATATCCGGGTGGTAAGTGGAAATTACTTGCGGTTGTCGTCGCTTTCTTTCCGTTATAATGTGGATGATAGGTTCTGCAAGAAATTAGGTCTTAAATCAGCTTATATCAATTTGACGGGAACGAACCTGTTCACGATAGCCCATAAAAAGTTACGGGGACAAGATCCTACCCAGTCAGGTTCGTCGCCGAATGTAAATCTTTCGGTACGTCCGACTTACTCGTGTAATCTTAGTATCACTTTCTAAAATTTGAGCGATGAAAAAAAGAGTTTTAATTTATATATTCAGTGTGCTTGCCCTTGGCTCTTGCGGTGATTTTTTGGAGGAATATTCACAGAATCAGCGTTACGCGACCACGGCGCAGGATTTGGACGAGCTACTTCGAGGGGAATGTTTTATGCAATCGTCGAACCTTAGTTCCAATACTCAGGAAACGATGGGTTTCAGCAGCGGACTTACCATGAATTACCCGTGGTTGCACGTGATGGACGATGATGCAGAGGAGTTTGTGGATGGAGGATTGGCTTCCACGTCGACTTACCCGCGTAATGTACTCGGTTCTTTTTATCACTGGGGAGCCGATCCGTTTTTGACTTTGGAGAACGCCCAGTACAGGGATAATGATTGGGAACGGTTTTACAAGTGTATAGGAGTATTGAATTCCATCATTTATATGGCAGACGAATTTCGTTCGAAGGAAGAGGATATCGAATTGTTGAACAGGGTGGAAGGCGAAGCGCGTTTTCTTCGGGCAGGTTATTACTTCCTGTTGGTGAATATCTACGGAATGCCTTATAACAAAGCTACGGCCTCCCAAGATGCCGGTGTGCCGTTGAAAATCACGGAGCATATAGAGGATAAATATTTTAGCCGTAGCTCGGTGGAAGCGGTGTATTCACAGATTGTCACGGATCTTAAACGTGCTGTCGTTTGTTTGGAAGGTATTGTGCCTTCTTCGACTTTACGGGTTGGGGAAGTTGCCGCCAACGCACTGTTGTCGAGGGTGTATTTGTATATGGAAAAATATGAGGAATGTATTGCCGCGGCAGACGAGGCGTTGTCTGGTACTTATTCGGTGATGGATTTGAACAGTTGGACGGATGGGAAGAACGTGATTTCTTGGACATCACCCGAAACGATTTTCACGCAAGGGGGGAATGCCATCGTTTCGACATTTTTGAGTTCATCAAATGCTTGGGTTGAGCAAAATGGAAGTTGGATACAGCAGGCTCAAGCGCTTTCGTACCAGGTGTCCGAGGAGCTGTTGAGATGTTATGACAATGGGGATTTGCGCAGAACCGCTTTTTTCAAGAATTCTTTGCACGCGGCTATTCCCGATAAATATAAGACTTGGACGGATTATAATGATAATGATGAGATAGGAGCAGATTTTTTGATTCGTTTGCCGGAGGTGATTTTGAATAAGGCAGAGGCTTTGGCGATGTTGACCCGGGACGGGGATGCGAAAATCGAGTTGGAAAAGTTGCGCTCCAAACGATTTGCGGTTGCTCCATCGGTGACGGAAACGGGCGGGGCATTGATTGATTTTATTCGTGACGAACGCCGTCGGGAGCTTTGTTTCGAGGGACATCGCTGGTTTGATTTGCGACGTTATGCCGTGAACAGTATTCATCCTCTTCCGGATAATTTCAGTATCCGTCACCGGAATAATGCTTATGAGGCAAATTCACAGACTTGGTATGAAAACGGTTATTATAAGTTGAATGCCTACACGCAAGACCGGGCGGCTTGGGTGATTCCAATCCCGAACTATGCTATCGAATTTAACCGGGGAGAACTTCAGAACGAGATCCGCCCGAATAGAGAACTTCAAAGAGATTGATTATGAGAAAGAATAAATTCCTTTATGTATTGCTTTTGTCCGTGTTGTTCATGGCGTGTGACAAGGAAGATAGTTTGACGCCTTCCAACCTTGGTAAAGACTGGTTTACGATTGAAGATTCGGATGATCCGGTGGATCGGGCGATTTATCAATTTTACGTGGAGACGGGCATTCCCGTGTTCTATAATGATACGATCGGACAGGAGATTCGTATCGACAATTGGGGTAATTCTTATACACATTATGAGATTCTGCAATTCAGTTCGTCATCCTTGGGAGGAACCGAAACTCCTAATCCGTTTAGGTCTTATGAGTTGTGTCCGAAAGAGAGTGTTATTGACGGGCTTGAATTCTTGCGTGAGGAGATTGTGCCCGTTTTGCCCGAGAGTATCAAAATTCGCAGCTTTTTGTTGTTGAATTCTTTAACCCCTCATAATTTGTCAACAACGAGCAACGAGGCTTTCAAGGGGTTGAATACGGTGTTGATTTCTCGGGTTTCCGAATTACGGGATATGAGTAAGGCGGAACGGCAAAACATGAAAGGGGCCGTTCTTAATGCTGTGCTTAGCACGCCGATCGCTACTTATACCGAAGAACTGGCTGCATTTTATCAGACAACACGCGGTTATTACACGCAGGTAGATTTGTATGGGTGTAGTGGGTGGCGTTTTTATAATACTTATGGATTTTCTGATCCGAGAACTGTCGGTTTCTTGAAAGATCCGAATCCTTATGATTATAGTAATATGCCCACGGAAACTCAGGATGTCGGTATGTATATCAGTGCGATATTTACTTCTACGCCAGAAGAGTTCGAGGCATCGTACGGGGCGTTTGATGCCGTGATGACGAAGTATAGAATTATGGTGTCTGTGTTGAAGGCGATAGGGGTTTCAATATAGATTATTAGCTTATTTGTAGAATGTTACGGTAAATGGAAGAGAGTCGGGCTCTCTTCCATAGGGTAACATATGGTTTTAATTGAAAAGAGAATGTTTTGTATTGTATCATTAGAATGAACTGAAATGAAGAAAATTTTATTGTTTTATGTCGGGATTTTATGTTCTGTACTGGCTTTCGGACAGACAAATTTCCAAAAATTGACCTTAAATGAAGCGTGTGAAAAAGCGAAAGCGGAAGGGAAAATGGTTTTTGTCGACCTTTACACGTCATGGTGTGGTCCTTGTAAAGTGATGGCTGCCGATGTATTTCCGAACGTGCAGTTGGGTGAGTTTATGAACAAGCATTTCGTGTGCGTGAAGTATGACACGGGGGCGGAGGAAGATGGCAAGGCACTTGCGGAGAAGTTTAACGTTCAGGCATACCCGACTTTCTTGTTACTGAATACAAATCAGGGCTTGGAGAATCAAATTGTCGGTGGTACGCTCGATCCGTTAGTATTCAAGAAATTGGTGGCCGAGGCGATGTCAGCTTCTATTGCCAATTTGGGGAAGCAATACGCGGAGGGCAACCGGGAAGCAACCTTCCTGACAAATTATTTGCAGGAACTATTGAAAGCCCAAATGATTGCGGAGGCACAGGAAGTACGTGCGGAACTGTTCAAGGTGCTCCCGAGTGCCGAGAAATCGAACAGGGAGTATTGGTATATTTATGATAATCAAATATTGTCCCCGATCGGTTCGGAAGCGATGGATTTCCTGTTTGCCCATTTCGACTCGTTCTGCGAGAGCATGGGAGAGGAGAAAGTGTTGGAAAGAGTCTCGATGGCTTTTGAGATTAAATTGAGGGATATGATTCGTGGGCGGGAGAAGATGGATGACTTGGATAAATTGGTGAAACAGATGAAGCCGCATCATTTTAATTCGCGGTCACGTCTTGATGTTTATGTCTCTTTGGCGCAGGCATTGCGTGCTGCTTGGGCGGATAGAGAGGACGAGAAGAAAATAGAAAAAGTACTCGCGTTGTGTGAAAAAGAATTCCCTAAGATTGATGGCGAGGATTTGGTGTGGTTTTATTTTCCGGTAACTATTTTCCTCGCAAGTTCCGGGACAGAAGCGCAACACCAACGAGTGATAAAAATACACGAATATACCTACGAGCACACCGGGCATGAGCCTTTGCGAATAGGACTGGGAAATATGCTTGTAAATGCTAAAAAACAGAAATAAGATTAACGTTATAAGTGAAAGAAAAATGAATAAATTATTATTGGTGTTAGTGGGACTGTTGTGTTCCGTGGTTGTCTTTGCTCAAACAGATTTTCAGGAATTGTCTTTGAAGGAGGCCTGTAAAAAGGCGAAAGCGGAGGATAAACCTATATTTTTGGATTGTTATACATCATGGTGTGGTCCGTGTAAGATGATGGCAAATGATGTCTTCACGCTTCAAGCGGCCGGCGATTATTTCAATAAGAATTTTGTTTGTGTAAAAACGGACATGGAGAAAGGCGAAGGGCCGGCTATCGGTAAACAGTACGGGGTAGATGCGTTTCCCACGTTTTTGATTATTAATTCCGATGGCAAATTGATGCATAAAGTTGTCGGGGCAATGTCTCTCGAAGAGTTGATAGAAAATGTCGAGGGCGGTTTAAAAGCGAACAGTATTGCCGAGTATGAAACGTTGTATCAGGCGGGGAAATTGGATAAAGTAGAGCAAATGGCATACTGGAAGTTGCTTTCTATCTCCGGAGAGGTGGTGACGGCTCAAAATGTGGGCGATGATCTTTGGGGAAAACTCTCGGAAAAGGATAAATTGAATTCTACCTACTGGCCTTTGCTGCGGTCAAGAGCTACATCCCTGGAGGGCGAGGAGATGAATTTTGTTTGTGCAAATCGGCCATATTTTGAAAAAGAGGTTGGGGAAGAAGAGGTTGGCAAATTGATTTATAATTCTTTTATGGCAGAGTTGAAGCAGATGATTTTATACCAGTTACCCGCGAAGAAATATGAAAAGATTCCGACGATTCAAGATTTGCTTAAAAATAATGATGTACCCCGTAAAGAAGCTCTTTTAAAAATAACCGAATTGGCTGCAGCCCGGGGAAATTATGATAAAAAGGCTTTTCTGGATGTTCTTGATGCGAACTTGAATATTCTGGATGATTCGGAAAAAAGAATGATATTTGAAGGAGCGAAATTATTTATATCGTTTTCCAATGGCAAGGAACAAACGGGAAGATTGGGGGAGATTGCTTTGCGAGCTCAAGAATCTGTTAGAGATGGGGTGGTTAAAGATGATATAGCTAGAATAGGTTTTGTCGCGAGAAGATGTTCGGGAAGTGATGGCGTGTATTGGGAAAATCTAAAAACATTGGAGGAAGTTTTGTCGCAAGCTTGTCGAGAAGATCGGTATGTATTTTTAGATATCCATAATAATGGTAAAACTACGAAACTTATAGATGAGAAGCTTTTCTCGCAAAAAGAGGTGGGAGATTACCTGAATAAATTCTTTATAAATTACAGAATAAATATTGAAGAAGGAGAAGGACCTAAAGTTGCCAGAAGATATGGTATTAATGTTCCGAATATGATGCTTGTACTTGATAAAGAAGGAAATGTCCGACATCGGATATCTAATGCTATGGGGGGTGATTTTATTGAACGAATGAACGAAACCTTTGACGAGAATAAAGCGGTGGGAGTACTTGAAGAAAGATATACCATGGGAGATCGATCTCCTGAATTCATGATTAAATATTTAATGGTATTGAGTAAAATGTCTAGTCCTAAAGCTTCGCTTGTTGCCGTGGAACTGTTTGCTCGGCTTGATGACGAACAGAGAATTTCTCCTGAATTCTGGATGTTGTATTATCCTCAATTCTCGTCGATTAGTTCTGAAATGAAAAATTATTTATTTTCTAATATTCAGGAATTTCGTGAAAAGTTAGGTGCCGAGAAGGTGGATCAATTAGTTGCGTATCAAATTAATTCTGATCTTAACCAGGTCCTTTATAATAATAAGTCAAGGACTTCTATCGAAGATATAAATAAAACGATACAATTTATCAAACAAAATAAGTTGCAGAATTCAGGACAATTAATTTGTTTGGCAAATATTGTTAAACTATATAAGGCTAAGATTTATAGCGTCAAGGCTTATAAGAAAGCAAGTAAAGGCTTGAAAGCGGAAGAGATTCCGTTTGCGGATTTATACGCGAATGTTCTTGCGATAGAGCCGGGGAGAACGGAAGAGTGGAATGCGTGGGGAAAAGAGATTGTGGATTCTCTTACAGATCCTAAATATATACAGTGGTATAAACAATTTCTTCAATTATAGAAAAGGCTTATAAGTTCTATTACTGATGGCAATAAAAGAGCTGTTTCTAAATTGTAGTTTGTAATTAGTGACAGAAAAGTACCATTTTAGCCCTGGTGATATGGGGCAAAATGGTACTTTTTTGATTTTCCGTGTGCTTCAGTAAAAAGCAGGGAAGGTGGAAATCAATATTTGTTTATTTTTTTCGAAAATGTTTGTCACCCGTTTTTTCGGATCATGTGTTCTATTATTGAAAAGATACATGAAAAAGATGAAAAAATGGAATCAAATATTCGAGTGGTCTAAAAAGGCGAGAGCTTATTTGCAAGAGGAGGAAAGTACTTCGTTTCTTGACGAGGAGCATCCGGTGATTCGGCGGGTTGTCGAACGTCTATCCGAACCGGGGTACTTGCGGAAGAAGGGCGAGGAACAGGGGCGGTTTGACGCGGATGCAGCTTTTCGGAAGTTACATCGGAGGAATGGGCGGCGGCTGTTTATCCGGGTGGGGAGTGCGGCTGCAGTGATTGCCTTGATCGTGGGGAGCGTTGTTATATATAGAGGTAGTTTTTCAGGAGAGGAGAGCTTGCCGAAGGTATTTGGGCACGTGTCTTCGATACTTCAGCCGGGGAAAAGTAAAGCGGTTTTGCATTTGGCTGACGGGCGAATGCTTGTTTTGGATGACACTCTTCGTGGTAAGGTTGAAACGGGAGAGGCGGTTATGGAGGTTGATTCGGCGGGATTGGTTTACGAGGTGAAAGAGGATTCGTTGACAAAGGAAAAAACACGGGAGTTCCACGTGATGAGTATTCCCAGGGGAGGAGAGTTTCATTTGGTTTTAGCAGATGGGACGCAAGTGTGGTTGAATTCGGAGACGGAATTGCGTTTCCCGGTTCATTTTTCGGAAGGCGATCGGAGGGTCTATTTGAGAGGAGAAGCTTATTTTGATGTGAAGAAGGATGCGGCTCATCCTTTCGTGGTTAGTACTTCGGTGGGAGATATAAAGGTGTTGGGAACGGCATTTAATGTTTCGGCGTATGATGAGAAAGCAATTGCTGCGACGCTTGAGAAGGGAAGTATTTGTTATTTACGGGACTCGTTGGATGGAGTGCTGATAAAACCCGGAGAACAGTTGAGCTACGAGGAGGGTGCGAAAGCACCTGTTGTTCGAAAGGTAAATACTCGTTTATATACGGGATGGAAAGAGAATCTTTTCTGTTTCGAGGAGCAACGTTTGGACCAGATTATGTCGACTCTGGCCCGTTGGTATGATTTTCAGGTAAAATTCGAGTCCGAGGAACTGAAAAAATTAGAACTTTCAGGGACCTTGGATAAATATTCGGATATACAGCTTCTATTACGGCTGTTTGAATTAGGAACGAATGTGAAATTTGAAATACGAAATCAAGTAATTTATGTGCGAAAAGTAAAATAAAAGGATTCGATTCGCCAGCGACCAAACTATAGAATCAAATCCTTTGTATTTAAAGTTAATAAACCCTTTAAACTGAAACAAAGTTATGAAAAAAAATCCACCTGACGTGTGGGGGTGCTCTCATTATGTCAAAAAATTTTTCTTAGTGATGAAATTAACACTGTTTTTAGTATTCTTTTTCTTGGCTTCAGCGAATGCTTTTACCCAGAAAGTAACTCTTTTGGTGAAGTCCGCAACGCTGAATGAGGTATTACGACAGATTAAAGATCAGTCGGGAGTTCGGATTCTCTATGATGCCGGTAAAACAAAACAGATTCAATGTGAGGGAATCAAGATTGTTGATATGAATATTGCCGAGGCATTGGGACAGGTGTTGAAAGATACCCGGTTCGAGTTCTTTGAAGAAGGAGGAGTATATATTGTGCGGGAAATGACAGCGCAACAGGCGAAAATCCTTCGGATTGTGGGAAAGGTCGTGGACGAGAAGAAACAACCTCTTCCCGGGGTAACGGTGCAGTTGAAGGGAGTTTCTATCGGTACGGCGACTACCGGGGATGGTAGTTATGTACTTTCGATACCCAATGCACCGAAGAAATTTACCTTGGTTTTTTCTTTTGTCGGGATGATTTCACAAGAGATCGTTTATGCGGGGAAAGATACGATTAACGTGATGATGAAGGAGGATGTGGCGACTTTGGAAGATGTGGTGGTAACGGGATATAGTAATATCAGAAATTCTAGTTTTACCGGAAATGCGGTGACAATAAAGAAGGATGATTTGCTTAAAGTGTCTAAGACGAATGTGATCAAGGCGATTCAATCGTTTGACCCGTCTTTCCGGATCAAGGAAAATAATCGTTGGGGTTCGGACCCGAATGCTTTGCCGGAGGTGTATATTCGGGGAGAATCCGGGATCGGAGTGAAGCAGATGGATAAAGAGGCTTTGGCAAAGTCCAATTTGAAGGATAATCCTAATCTCCCGACGTTTATTATGGATGGCTTCGAGGTGAGCGTGTCGAAATTGTATGACATGGACCCGAATCGGATCGAATCAATCACGATTTTGAAGGATGCGACAGCAACGGCTCTTTATGGTTCCAGGGCCGCGAATGGCGTGGTGGTGATAACAACCGTACCGCCGAAGGCCGGTAAATTGAATATTGATTACAATTTCGTGGGAGATGTGACTTTCCCGGATCTGACGGATTATAATCTTCTTAATGCGAAAGAGAAGTTGGAAACGGAGCGTTTGGCAGGGTGTTTTGAGGCTGATCCTTCTGACCAGTGGGCTAACCCGTATGCATTGAAGAAAGAATATAATGAGAAGTTGGCGAATGTAACAAAGGGAGTGGACACGTATTGGTTGTCCAAGCCTCTGCAAACCGTGTTTAATCACAAGCATAGTTTGTATGTTGATGGCGGGGGAGAGAGTGTACGTTTTGGAATTGAGTTATTGTACGCGAATCAGGACGGTGTGATGAAGGGGTCTTTGCGAGATCGGATAGGAGCCGGTTTATCGCTTCAATACACGTATAAATCATTTATGATCAAGAACCAGATTTCCTATCAGAAAGTGAGAGTAAAAGAATCTCCTTATGGTAATTTCGCGGATTTTGCAAAGCAGTTGCCCTATGATGTGTATAAGGATGAGGAGGGGAAGTATTCAACGACAATGAGAAATTGGGGAACAGGTTCACCTGCAAATCGGGTAAATCCGATGTATGAACCGAGTTTGCATAATTTTGATAAATCAAAGTCGGATGAGTTTATAAATAATCTTTCGTTGAATTGGAATATTCTTGACGGGTTGTTGTTGAAAGGACAATTGAGTTTAACAAAAACTATGGGTGAATCTCGTCGTTTTTATGATCCTTTGTCTAAACAATCGGCTAATTTAAATCCTTTGTCATTGAAGAATCTTAGTTCCGGAACGTTGTACCTGGGACATACTGATGATCTTTCCCTGGATATGAGTGCTACATTATCGTATAATAGAGCATTGGGAAATCACATGGTAAATGCTTTGGTTGGTATATCTATGAAAGAAGATCAATCGGATTCGGATAATTCCACTTATATCGGTTTTCCGTCGGGGGCTTTGTCTGCCCCGGAATATGCCAAGGAGATGTATAATAAAACGAATTTTTCGGAGAGTACCAAGCGATTGGTTGGTTTCTTGTTTTCGTTGAATTATTCTTTCAAGGATATTTATCTTTTGGATGCTTCCATGAGGATTGACGGTTCCTCGGCTTTCGGGACTGATAAACGTTTTGCCCCGTTCTGGTCTTTTGGTTTGGGAGTAAATCTTCACAAATATGAGTTTATGAAGTCCATGGAGTTTGTAGATCAGTTGAAGATCAGAGGATCTTACGGGCAGACCGGAAAGGCTAATTTCCCGGCATATGCGGCACGTACAACTTATTTGGTATCAACAGACAAGTGGTATAAAACAGGGATAAGCACGAAGCTTCAGGCATTGGGAAATAATAAATTGACTTGGGAAACGACGAATTCATTCGATATCGGTGCCGAGATTACGTTATTTCATGATTTTTTGTATGTGAAGGGTAGTTACTATAATAAACGTACGATTGATTTGATTAATGATGTGACTGTTCCTACTTCTACCGGTTTTACCTCTTATCGGGATAATATCGGGGAGGTGTCTAATAAAGGATGCGAGTTTGATTTGAGAATTTCAGCATATCGAAGTAAAGATTGGCTGGTGATTTTTAATGCAAATCTGGCTCATAATAAAAATCGGATTGAGAAGATTTCGGAGAGTTTAAAAGCGTATAACCAGCGGGTGAGGGATCAGTTCGAGAAACAATATGTATATGGAGATCCGGAGCAAGCTTTACAGACACAACCTTTCCTTCAATATGAAGAAGGTGGTTCATTGAGTTCTATCTGGGGAGTGCGTTCTTTGGGCATTAATCCGGCTGATGGGCAGGAGGTCTTGTTGAATCGCCAAGGAATGATGACAAAGGCTTGGTCTGCTTCCGATCAGGTCGTTTTAGGAACGACGGAGCCTACCGTTCAAGGAACTTTCGGATTTAATGTCGTGTATAAACAATTTAGTTTGTTTACTGATTTCATGTACGAAGCCGGGGGGCAGCGTTATAATCAAACGTTGGTAGATAAAGTGGAAAATGTGAACGTGTACACGGATAACGTGGATAAACGGGTACTTACCGGTAGATGGCAGAAGCCGGGTGATATTGCTAAATACAAGAGTTTGGTGACAGGAAGGGATCCTGTAAAAAATACAAAACCAACTTCTCGTTTTGTTCAAGATTATAATATGCTATCTTGGAATTCTTTAGAGTTGGGATATGATTTATCTCCTGATATAACGAATAAATTGAACGTGAGTATGGTAAGATTTACATTCGGGATGAGTGATATATTACACCTTTCCAGTGTAAAACAGGAGAGGGGCATCAGTTATCCTTTTGCTCGTACGGTTACTTTCTCCCTTAAGGTGTCATTATAATGTAGTTCTTGCTAAAATTAGATGTGTTATGAATAAAAAAATATTACTACTGGTTGTATGGGGATTGATTTTATCTTCATGCTCCGATTGGTTGGATGTGTCGCCAAAGGAATCGATCGTTGAAGCCGATCTTTTCAAGGAAGCTACGGGTTTCCAGAATTCGCTGAATGGTATATACGAACAAATGGCGAGTACGGAACTTTATGGACGGGAATTAACTTATGGGATGATTGATGCCATGGGACAGGTCTATTGTCTTCAGGGTGAAAATTATTATAATATAAAGAGGTATCATTATTATTATCAAGCGGCAAAGTTTGAGTATGATGCCAATGATGATATAAAAAATGCATTTAATAGTATTTGGTCGATGGCTTATAACACGATTGCCAATTGTAATAATATTATTAATCATATTGATGTGCTGAAGCCGGAGGATTTTCGATTGGGAGAAGCCGAGAGACAGATGATTAAGGGGGAGGCTTTGGCTGCTCGTGCCATGTTGCATTTTGATTTATTGCGAATTTTCGCTCCGGCTCCTGCTTCGAAGCCTTCAGGGATATATATTCCTTATGTCACGGATTTTCCTTATTACGGGGGACAGGTTGCTCTTAGTGTGGAAGAGACCATGAAAAAGATAGAAACGGATTTGTTAGCGGCGAAGGGAATGGTTATGGGGTATGATACATTGAATCTTGCGAATAGAAGTGCTTTGGCTACTTTGAATCGTTTTGTGGTTAATGACCAAACAGGAATTTCTGCTTCTGGAGACGGTTCGAGTGTTGAGAGGTTACCATTTTATCACTTCCGGGGGTACCGGATTAATGGTTTGGCTGTTACTGCTTTGTTGGCTCGTTTTTATAGCTATTGGGGAGGAGATAAGTATGCTCTTGCTGCAGAAAATGCAAGATTCGTTGCAAAGTTTTCTCCGTATGTTGACGAGACATTAGCGTTCACGTACGAGGGAAATAAGGTGAGTACGGACCGGAAATTTACTAAGGATCTAATCTTTTGTTTATCTTACCCGAAGTTACAATTGGATTATGATGAGTATGCGGTAACGACAAGTAATTCTTGTTTGACTATTAGTAAATATAATACGATTTGGCAGTATGATTTTGCTGATAACGGGGATCAGCGTTTAAAATTGATTAAAGATGATTATGGTGATTATATGCCGTTGAAAAATATTAGACCGGACGGTTCAGATGAGCTTATCACGACAACAGAGGATATGGTTCCTATGATTCGGTTGAGCGAGATGCATTTTATTTTGGCAGAATATTATGCATCAATAGGGGATTTCCCTAATGCAGCGGAGAATATCAAGAACGTGAGAGTTGGAAGGAATTGTAAAGGAGATGTTGATTTGGGGATTACAGATATGACTACATTTAAGTCTAGACTTTTGGGTGAAGTACGACGGGAGTTTTTTCAAGAAGGACAGACGTTTTTCTATTATAAAAAATATGGAGAGAAATTTACAACAGGTATGAATCCTGATTCATTTGTCGTTCCTAAACCGGATAGTGAAAATGTAAACTAATTTATATTGAAGTGATTATGAAAAATAGAAATATAATAGAAGTCTTGCTGTTTGGTTGCATATTCCTGATGGCGTTATCGTTCCAAAGTTGTGACAAACAGGAAATAGAAACATACGATGCGGAGCATGCCTTGTTTTTTGAACGCTGGAAAAGGGTTGGAGTTGAGGATGTGAGAATAGATACGGTCGGTTATTCTTTTTCTCATTATGTGGGAGAGACGGAGTTAGTCCACGATTTCAAAATTAATTTAATCGGGGATTTATTAACCGAGGACATGGAGTATCGAGTGATAGTGGTGGATTCATTAACGACTGCTTTGCCGGAACAATATACCCTACCTGACCCTCCGATATTTCACAAAGGACAGGCTACAGACGTGTTGTCTGTGGTATTGCATAGAAAACCATCACTTAAAGATAAAGAGGTACGATTAACTTTGCGATTGGTTGCGAATGAGAATTTCGGATTGGGATATGTTACTTATACGGATGTAAAGATTCGTTTTAATGATAAGAACGTGATTCCTTTGTGGTGGACAACGGAGGTAAAAGAGGCATATCTTGGGACTTATTCTTATAAGAAGTTGGAGACGATTATTGCGGCAAATGAAGGATTCACGACATTTGATGGTTTGAGTGATACCGAGAAACGGAAAATAGCTTTAAATACGAAGGCTTATATTGCTCTTCATGGGATCACGGAGGACGATAATAGTCCAATGTTAATTCCTATGTATTAATTTGTAATTAGAATGATAGTATGAAAAAGATATATACTGTTTTTTTATTATTTATAGTGGCAACAATGCTTGCGTGCTATGAGGATAAAGGGAATTATGATTATGAAGATATTAGTGAGTTAGCAATATCTTTTGATGAATATTCCTATTCGACAACTTTTGGTGAGGAGGTAAAAATTGAACCGAAGTTTAATATAGAAATCCCGGAAGATTCCCCTCGTTATTCCTACATTTGGTATTTAAACGGAGAGACAAGGCCGGAATGGAATAAGCGTATTTTTACATGGACAGCAGATGAAGTCTTTAAAAGAGGGAACGTTGATTTGGAAGTGACTGATTTAAAAATGAATATTGTATATATGAATCGGACATCTCTTAACGTGACGGGAATTTACGAAAATGAGTACTCTTGGATTATTTTATCAGATATGGATGGTAAATCTCATTTGTCTTATTTTTCGAATTTGGAATATGATGATGAAAAAGATGAATTCAAGAAAACAAAATTTTACAATGATATTTATACTTCGGTAAATGGTGAGGAGTTGGGAACAGGACCTATTGCTCTACAAGTACATTTTAGACAAGGTGTTAATTATAAAGATGAGGTGATCGGGAATGTTTGTGTATTTCAAAAGAGTGGTGCGGTTGATTTGAGTGGGGAGTCTTTTGAAAAGCAAATTGATATGATTCAAGCATTTGACGGTGGAAAATATCCGGAAGGGGCAATTATTTATCCCGGAACATTTATGGATCGGGTGGACGTTTTATCGGACCAACGAGGACGTTTATATTCTCGTTTTAAGGCTTCTTCTTATGTATATAATTCGGAATATTTTTTACCAACACCTTTATGTTATGAAGATGAGACTGAACCAGTAGAAAAATGTCAGGTCGGTCGAGGATTTTATAGGGCTAACCGTACAGGATACGCTTTCGTGTATGACGGGAAGAATAAACGAATGCTCTATGTTGTCAACAGTGGTTATTCGGATGAGATTGCCGGAGCTGGAAAATTAACGGCATTGCCAGCTTGTGGAGAAAATGATAAGATCGATGAGATTGTTCCTTTAGATAATATGAATGGCTATGAGTTGATTAAAATGGCCATGTTTGGATATGGTTATCCTAATTACGGTTACTTTTTGCTTTTGAGAGAAGAAAGTACGAATAAGGTATTCTTGCAAATTGTTAAAGTGACAGGATCTAATGGACGTCCCAAGATTGTGGAAGTTAAATTGCATGAACTAAAAGGTTTACCGGGAGTTCCAACACTTGCAGCTTTCCCACAGGATCGACCGGAATACGCATTTTTTGCTGTAGGTCAGGAGGTGTATTATGTGGATTTAAATAATATTGGTGATCCGGTGGAACCCTATAAGAGTTTTAACGCTAAGATTACAGCTATGAATGCGGAGAGTCCGTCTAATGCTCATATGGCTGTTGGACTTGAGAATGGAGAATTTTATATTTTACAAATCTGGAATGCAAAGAATACTCCTGAAGAGAAGAGAATTATTTATCCGGTAGGGGAAGGAGCCTATCCTGCTGATAACAAGGTGGGGCGTATCGTGGATATTCAGTACAAGCAGTTGGATCATTGGAATTATTAAACAAATCGTAGTGGCTAATTAAAAAGTTAAACCTTGCGGGCGGAAACGCCTGCAAGGAGTAACGAATCGTATGTAAAAATCACAGTTTTAGGTATTAAATATGGGAAGTTCGATTGTATCAGTAAGAAATTTGTCTCATCGTTACAGTGTGCAGTGGGCGATAAAAGATATCAGTTTTGATATCACTAAAAAGGGGGTGATGGGGTTGCTCGGTTCTAACGGGGCCGGTAAGTCAACCACGATGAATATTATTTGTGGAGTGTTGAATCAAACAGAGGGGGAAGTTTTTATTAACGGGATTAACTTGCGGGAAAATCCGGTGGAAGCGAAAAGGTATATCGGTTTTTTGCCCCAGCAACCTCCTTTATACACGGATCTTACCGTGGAGGAGTATTTGCGGAATGCCGCACATTTGCGATTGATGGATAAGGCGGAAGTGGGTAAAGCGGTTGACGTGGCTTTGGAACGCTGTTCGATCACTCATTTTCGTGACCGGTTGATTAAGAATTTATCCGGGGGATATCAACAGAGAGTGGGAATCGCTCAAGCGATCGTGCATAATCCCGCTTTCGTGGTGTTGGATGAACCGACAAACGGGTTGGACCCGAATCAGATCGTGGATATCCGTAACCTGATCCGGGAAATTGCGGAAGAGCATTCTGTGTTGTTATCCACTCATATCTTGTCTGAAGTACAGGCGATCTGTAATGATATTAAGATGATTGATAACGGCCATTTGGTGTTCTCCGGTTCCATGGAGGATTTTGATAACTATATCGCTCCCGACAGTTTTATTATTGAATTGAATCATTCGCCGGGTAAGGAGGTTCTTGCTCGCTTGGTTCCGAATAAAGGGATAGAGGAATTGTCGGAAAGACGTTTTAGAATATTTTTTGATGAGGATAATAGCATCACGGAGAGATATATAGAGGAAAGTGTGGCCAATGATTGGGATTTAAAAGAGCTTTTGGTAGAGAGATGTAGTTTGGATCGGATTTTTGCACAATTATCCGGAAAAGTAAGAAAATAGTGTGGATATGAAATTAAATAAAAATATAAGACAAACGCTGAGAGTGGCTAAAATAGAGCTCAGTTCTATGTTTTACTCTCCGGTAGCATGGTTGGTTTTAGTTATTTTTGCCCTGTTGATCGGGTATGATTACGCTAATGTTTTTGACAGTCAATTACGCGGACAATCTTTGGGAAACAGTTTGTGGAATGTGTCTTCGGCTATTTATAATAGTTGGATGACGGGTATTTTAAAACCGATACTTCGAAATCTTTATTTGTATATCCCATTGATCACGATGGGATTGATGAGTCGGGAGTACCAGTCGGGTTCGATCAAATTGTTGTATTCTTCACCGATCAAGAATTCTTCGATTATTATCGGGAAGTATATTGCCATGATGTGTTATGGTGCGGCTTTGATGAGTATTATCGGGTTGAACGTGTTCTTTTCTTGGTTGACGGTCGAGAATTTCCAGTTACCGATGCTTTTGGTGGGAATGTTGGGGATTTATTTGTTGATTCTGGCTTATTCGGCTATTGGTTTGTTCATGTCAACGCTTACCGCTTATCAGGTGGTGGCTGCCGTGGGAACCTTGGCCGTTTTGGCCGTGCTGAATTTTATCGGGGATGTCGGTCAGGGGATTGATTTTGTCCGGGATATCACGTTTTGGCTGTCTATTTACGGGCGTTCGACGTCTTTTATTGCCGGATTGTTGCCTAGTGCTGATGTTTTGTACTTCTTGATTGTAATCGCTTTATTCCTTGCTCTTTCAATATTCAAATTAAACACGGAAAAGAAGATTATGTCTTTGCGTACGAAAGTGTTGAAATATAGTATGATTGTCGTGTCCGCTTTGTTGTTGGGGTATTTGACTTCTCTTCCGCAAGCTAAATTGTATTACGATGGGACGTATACGAAGAGTAATACTTTATCCCCTGAGAGTCAGCAAGTGATTAAAAATTTGAAGGGGCCGCTTACTATTACCACGTACGTGAATATTTTAGCCCCGGATTATTTCGCCGGCTTGCCTTTTAACCGGAATTATGATATGGCCCGTTACGAGCAATATATCCGCTTTAAGCCGGAGATTAAAATGAAATACGTGTATTATTATCATAAAGCGAATAATCCTGATCTGGATGCACGCTATCCGGATTTGAATGATGAAGAGCGGGCGAAAGAACTTTGCAAGATCAGTAGTCTGAATTTCAAGATGTTTAAATCGCCGGAAGAGATCGAGAAAATTATTGATTTAAGTGGAGAGGGATATCAATTCGTTCGTATAGCGGAACAGGAGAACGGGAGAAAAGAGGTATTGCGACTGTTCAATGATAACGAGCGGCACCCGCGGGAAAGGGAAATTTCTGCCACGTTGAAGCGGTTTATTGCCAAGGCTCCCCTGATTGCTTTTTCCACGGGATACGGTTCTCGTAGTATTAATAATTATGGAGGACGCGGATTTTATTTGTTTGCCAAGGATTTGTGGTTCAGGCATTCGTTGTTGAACCAGGGGTTCGATACGCGGGAGATTGATTTGGATCGGGAAAAGGTTACAGACGATATTTCTGTACTTGTTATTTCGGATTTAAAGGATTCTCTTTCTCGTGAAGCGATGGCAAACGTGAAGGATTTTATTGATCGGGGAGGAAATATGGTCATTTTGGGAGAGTACGGTAGAAGCGAGAATATGAATCGTTTGACAGCTTCGTTGGGAGTACATTTTTCAGATGGAGTTCTTGCGAGTCCGAATGAATTGGGCTCTCCGGTAGTGTTGAGAACCTCTTACACGAAAGAAGCCGTGGAGAGACATCCGATGTTTGCCCGTATGTACGAATGGGGATATGGGGTTTCCGTCCCCACGAGTGTTGCTCTTGATTACTCACAAGTGAAAGATTTTGAGGTGTACCCGGTATTGCAGACGGGTGATGATACTTGGATTGAGTACGAAACCAAGGATTTAGTGGATGGGGAATTCGTTTGTAACGCAGAGGCGGGGGAGCAGAAAGGGGTTTACACGACTTTGGTTAATTTGAAACGTAAAGTTGGTGATAAAGAACAACGTATTGTTATTTCGGGAGATAGTGATTTTATCACGAATGAGGAATTCAGTCTTTCTCGCCCTGGAATAGAGGCAAATAATTTTGAAATTATTACCGGGTCTTTCCGTTGGCTTTCGTATGATGTTTTTCCTATCAACACGGATCGGATCGGGGCAATTGATAATCAAGTTAACTTGTCAGGAGGTTGGCGGGTTTGGATAAAATTGTTCTTTATGATTCTTTTCCCGGTATTCCTTGCGGGGACGGGTATTTCGATTATATATCGTAGACAACGTAAGTAGTATAGAAATAAATTTAAGAGTATGTCAAATAAAATAGTGGAAGTCAGACATTTATCTCATAAATATAGTGTAGATTGGGCCATTCGGGATATTAATTTTGAAATAGAGGAGAAGGGTGTGTTCGGATTGCTCGGATCAAATGGTGCGGGTAAGTCTACCACCATGAATATTATCTGTAACGTGTTGACTCAGACGGAGGGGGATGTTTTTATCAATGGAATTAATTTGCGGGAGAATCCGATCGAGGCGAAAAAGTATATTGGTTTTTTACCTCAAAAGGCACCGCTTCACACGGAGATGACTGTTGACGAGTATCTGTATCATTGTGCGGATATCCGGTTGATGCCCAAGAAGGAGATCGACCAGGCTATTGAGAGGGCAAAAGCAAAATGTGGTATAACGCATTTCAGCAAACGGCAGATACGTAATCTTTCGGGAGGATATCAACAACGGGTCGGGATTGCGCAGGCTATTATACACAATCCTTTGTTTGTTATTCTTGACGAACCGACAAACGGGCTCGACCCGAACCAGATCGTGGAAGTGCGCCATTTAATCCGGGAGATCGCCAAGGATCGGGCCGTGTTGATCTCCACGCATATCTTGCCGGAAGTACAGGCTGTTTGTGATTATATCATGATGATCGAGTATGGACAGAAAGTTTTCGAGGGAACGATAAACGCTTTTAATACCTATATGTCACCGAGTGCCTTGATGACAATTATGCACAATGCACCGACGACGGAGGAATTGTTGAAGATTGAGGGTATTGTTCGGGTGGAACGGTTGACGAAAACCCGTATCCGGTTGCATTTTAAAGGGGATAATGCCATTGTGGGACGTGTGGTGAAACAAGCTGTTGAGAATCAGTGGCACTTGAGGGAAATCTCTTTGGAGAAGGAAATATAGAAGATCTTGTGCGTTTTTACCGAGATAACGGAGCAGATGAACTACTGGTTTTTGACTTTTCGTCTGGAGATAAAGAGCATGATCAGGCTATTGCAAATATCAAACAGATTTGTGCGATTGCTGAAATTCCTGTTATGGTAGCTGGAAATATCAATCGCATGGAAGATGTCAAAAAGCTTCTTTATGCCGGATGTGCCAAAGTTGTTCTGAATTTTTCCAAAGAAAGTAATATTTTACTTCTTGAGGAAGTATCCAAACGTTTCGGTAAAGAAAAAATGGTCATCAGTATTTCTTCTATGGAAGAATTTGCAGATAACCAAAAACTGATTGAAAAGTATGCAGATGAAATTCTTGCATTGGATACGATTCAGGACGAAATCGCTACGAGTTCTGATATGAAGGTTATTCTTCATACAGAAGAGAGTAAAACAGATGCCCTGAAAGATCTTCTCAAAAAAGAATCTGTACATGCTTTAAGCGGTGCTTATATCAGTTCTCTTGAGGTGAAACTTATTAATTTCAAAGAAGACTGCAAAGCTTCCGGAATTCCGGTCATTACTTTCGAAAGTGCTATCAGTTGGTCTGATTTCAAACTCAACAAT
>OGIE01001709.1_pt1 | contig 29609 bp, 29 predicted proteins | sample 1571581 | NCBI WGS metagenome assembly OGIE01 (sample SAMEA2582021, study PRJEB24529) | metagenome | biome: Human gut stool | place: China | collected 2011 | reverse complement strand
AATTCAGAGATAATTATAACCTCTGTGTCCTCTGTGGTGAAAAGATTCATAACCCTACAGAAAGAACGAGTAAATCATGTTATTCCATGCATTACTCAAAGCAAACATAATGACTGATTCTTTCTAAGTCGGCTTCTGTAAATTCCTCGTAGAGGATGAAAGGTTTGAGGCTCGTTAGCGAGCCTTTTTTCTTGCGGTATTCTACGATTGCTTTGGCTTGGTAAAAGTTGATATATGGATGGGAACGTAGTCTATCCACACTGCTGTGGTTCAGGTTGATGTGATGAATGTCCGTCGGTTTGATGCTGAACCATGCTTGTAGTTGCCGGGTGTCGAGGTGTATATCCTTTAACTGCTCTATCTGATAGAACCCACCTAATCGCTGTCTGTAGCCGACAATCAGACGGGCTATGCCGCTCCCGATACCAGGTATCTTCTTTAGTTCGGTGGTGTCGGCAAGGTTCAGGTCGATTACAGTGCCGGATGCGTACTTTATATTTTCTGCCTGTGCAGGTTGGGGAATGTATAACTGCGGTGTATTGCGTGCCGTATCTTCCGGGGCGATATATATATAAGGTGAAAGATTGGAATATTGTTCTTCCGTCATACCATACATCTTCTTGAAATCTTCCGGTTTCCGGAACTTGCCACCTTTGGAACGGTAGTGCAAGATGTTTTTAACCATCCAGGCAGGCAAACCTAAATGTCGGAATGCCATTGAATCTGCCTTATTGGGGTTGAAGGGAATCAGGACTACAGGAATTTCAGCTTCTTTTCGTTCATAAGATGTATGTTTCCACCTGCTTCGGGGTTGTTCCTGCTCTTCCAATGAAGCCATAAATTCGTCGTATTCCTGCCGTGCAGCAGCCTGCTCTGCTATATCAGCCGGAGAGATATTTTCCCTATGCTGCCAGGCAGATATAAGATACCCGGAGAGAAGAACGATACCTGTTGCTGCTATGAGTGTCAGGATGCCTCGCCTTTCTCCCCGGGAGAAGTAAAAGAAATCTCTAAGTGGATTTTGCATCTCCTACAATTTCAGGAAGCCCAGTTCTTTGATGAAGATGAGTGAAATGGCTATCGGAGCTATAAACTTCAATATGAATATCAGCACTTTGTAGAACGTTACTTTCAGCGTTCCGTTGTTGCTGACTTCTTCCCAGACTATCTTCTTATTCAGATACCAGCCGGTGAAGATGGAAATGCATAAACCACCTAACGGCAACATAATCTTAGCCGTGACAAAGTCGAACAGGTTAAACAGGTTCAGACCGAATATGGTGTAGTCTCTGCCCACTCCTAATGAAAGCGAACATAAGATACCCAGAAACATACAACCACCCGTCACGATACTTGCCGCACGCTTCCGGCTCAGATGGAACTCTTCGTGCAGATAGGCTGTTACTACTTCGTGCATGGAGATGGTAGAAGTAAGTGCGGCAACCGCCAGAAGAACATAGAACATTACAGAGAATATATATGCCAGTAGAGGTATACCGCTAAATGCCTGCTGGAATACATTCGGCAATGTAATGAAGATGAGGCTCGGACCTGCATCGGGCTGTATGCCTACCGAGAAGGCCGCCGGGAAGATGATGAGCCCTGCCAATATTGCAACGAATGTATCGATGATGCTGACGCTGAAAGCTGTCTTTGTCAGATTCGTATCTTTTTTGAAGTAAGATGCATAGGTGCAAAGACATCCCATGCCCAGACTTAAAGAGAAAAAGGCTTGTCCCATAGCGCTTAAGAATACGTTCGCATTCACCTTGTCCCACTCCGGTTTCAGAAGAAATTCCAAGCCTGCACCCGAACCCGGCAGTGATATGGAACATGCCGCCAGTATGATTAACAGGATAAACAACATCGGCATCATAATCTTGGCGGATTTCTCAATACCCTTTTCCACTCCTTTCACGATGATGAAGTGAGTGGCAAGAAGGAAGAGTATCAACCAAATAACCGGTCGCCAGGAACTTGAAGAAAATGAATCGAATGTCTGGATGTAATCGGCTGCCGTTTTTCCGGCAAAGTTATCGGTGACGGCTTCGCCAATGAATTCCAATGTCCAGCCGGCTACAACGGAATAATAGCTCAGAATCAGAAATCCCGCCAATACTCCCATGCGTCCTACCCAACGCCAATGTGTACCCGGTGCCAGCTTTTGATAAGCTCCCGCTGTGTTGGCACGTGAGTGACGCCCGATGAGGAATTCGGATACCATGATAGGGATTCCTAAAATAAGTACGCATGCTAAGTAGATGAGAATAAACGCAGCACCGCCGTGATTGCCTGTCTCGTAGGGAAACCGCCATATGTTACCCAGACCGACTGCGGAACCTGCTGAAGCAAGTATGACGCCTAATTTGCTACCAAAGTTGGCTCTGTCATTTTTAGTCATAAAAAAGTAGATTATTCTTTCATTTCGTTATTATTCTCTACTAAAACATGCAAATATAGAAAATGTTCTGTACTTTTGCGCACAAATCGTTCATAAAATTGAAATATGCTATACTATATTAAGAAATATCCGGTGTCGTTGCTGATTATACTGACGGTGATTTATTTGTCGTTCTTTAAGCCGCCGACAACTGAATTGAACAGTATTCCTAATATTGATAAAATTGTACATATTTGTATGTATTTAGGTATGTCCGGCATGTTGTGGCTGGAGTTTCTCAGAGCACACCGAAGAAATGATTCTCCTTTGTGGCATGCATGGATAGGGGCTTTTGTATGCCCTGTGCTATTTAGCGGAATGGTGGAGTTATTGCAGGAGTATTGCACCACTTACCGTGGCGGTGATTGGTTGGACTTTGCAGCGAATACTACAGGAGCGATGATTGCTTCGCTGATAGGTTACTTCGTATTGCGTCCGCGGATGATGAAGAAACAATAAATTATATTATACGGTGATTGATTATAAATAATCAATCACCGTATTCAGTTTAATTCCATTCGAGCCTTTGATAAGGATTGTTTTCTCGTGAGGCTTGTTTTTTTGTAAGACTTCAATGACTGCCTGGGCATCCGGATAAGTAGGGAAGTGGTGTTTGGCAGCGGCAAACTGGTCGCCTACCAACATAACGTCCTCAAAACCGCATTCTGTGAGAAAGTTTGCAATTTTTTGATGTTCTTCCGGACCTTCTTTTCCTAATTCCCTCATATCTCCCAATATCAGCATTTTATTTTCAACTTTCATATTATGGAAGTTACTGATTGAAGCCTGCATACTGGTGGGGTTAGCATTGTATGCATCAATAATCAGCGTATTATCTGCGGTTTGTTTCAACTGCGAACGATTATTCTGTGGGGTATATTCCGCTAATGCAAGATCTGTTTTTTCCGGTTCTACATCAAAGAAACGGCCGATAGTGACGGCAGCCAATGCATTCGGGAAGTTATATTCACCAATCAGTTGTGTCTGCACTTCATGGCGATCACCGTCTTTACCTGCTTTCCATTCAAAGGTCAGGTAGGGAGAATTGCCCGTCACATGACCATTGACATACAATTCATCTCCGCTTCCATAAGAAATAAGATTTAATCCTCCGGCAATCTCTTTCAGATATGCGTTGTCGTGATGGATGAATACTATGGAATTGCCCCGTTCGCGGAGGTAATCGTACAGTTCACCTTTAGTCTTGATGACTCCTTCGAAAGAGCCGAAACCTTCCAGATGTGCTTTGCCTACATTGGTAATGATGCCATAATTCGGTTCAGCTATATCTACTAATTCTTTGATGTCTCCCGGATGGCTGGCACCCATTTCTATGATGCCGAGCTCATGTTCCGGTTTCAGGCGCAGCAAAGTGAGAGGGACACCAATATGGTTATTCAGATTCCCCTGTGTGTATAGCACATTGTATTTTTGCAAAAGAACGGCGGCCATCAGTTCTTTGGTGGTGGTTTTTCCATTGGTACCCGTGATGCCGATGAGGCGTGTACCCAGTTGGTGGCGGTGGTAATTGGCAAGTTGTTGCAGCGTATGCAGGCAATTGTCTACCAATATGTAATGTGAATCTCCTGCGGGGGCATGTTCGGCTTCGTCTACTACTGCGTATGCACTTCCTGATTCCAATGCTTTGGCAGCAAAGGCATTCCCATTGAAACTATCGCCTTTCAGGGCAATGAATAAAGAACCTTCAGGACAGTTGCGACTGTCGGTTGTCACGCTGGTGCATGCCAGAAATATTTTGTAAAGGGCGGTGATATCCATAACTATCTCCTTTTTGAAACGTTATTATATTCTGTTGTTTTAAGACGTTGCAAAGATAGATATTCTCTGTTACGGTGGTACGCTTACAGTGAAAATGTTTTTATTCCTTCAAAGGTAAAGTCAGGATAAAGCGGCAACCTGCTGTATAGGTTGAGTCTACAATAAGGGTACCACCCATCTTTTCGGCAATCATCCGACTGATAGACAAACCTAAACCTGTGCCGGGCACAAACGAATCCAGTTTGGTGAAACGCTCAAACACAGCTTCTTGTTTATCTGCCGGAATACCGATGCCTGTGTCTGTTACACTGAACAGAATTATTTTCTCTTCTTCGCGGATATGGTATGTGAGGGTGATACTGCCTTCTTGAGTGAACTTTGCCGCATTTTGCAGAAGATTCATTAATATCTGCGATATGCGGTCGGGATTTGTTTGCATGGTGAAATTCTCACGTTCGGGGATGAATATTAGTTGTACATTCGGTTTAAGTTTGAAGCACACCTGGTCGATGCAAGTCTGGCAGACACCTGTGATGTCTACAATGGTCTGTGTAGGTATATCCCGTTCACCATCCAGATAGGAGAGATCGAGCACATCACTGACTAGTTGCAGGAGGTTGGTACTGTTCTGCTCAATGATATGGGCATATTCTTTCGTATCGTCATTATCGCTGAAGTAGCTACTGAGTATTTGCGAGAAACCTACAATGGAGTTGAGCGGCGTACGTATTTCGTGACTCATGTTCTGTATAAATTCCGACTTCATACGGCTACCTGCTTCTGCCTGTTCTTTGGCGTATTTCAATGCTTCTTGGGAAAGCAGCAGTTCTCTGTTCTTCTCGCTGAGTTGCTTTTGGGATACGCGCAATCGGCTGTTGAGGAGATGTTCGCGGTAGAAAATAATGAAACCGAGGGTCAGTAACGCTATCAGGAAAATGATGATGCGTTGTTTGTTTATCAGGTCGCGTTGTTGCATTTGCTGTTGCAATTCGCTTTTTTCCAGTTTCAACCCTTCCACACCGAGCATGGCAGAGAATTCTCCCGATGTGATGTCTTCATTATGTATCTGAGCCGAGTCATTTAGGAGATAATATTCCATGAAATATTTGGCGGCATTGGCCATGTCGCCCATATTATAATATATTGAAGCACGATTGAGCGTTGCGTCCATATTGTTCTTCATATTCTGCCCAAAAGTAGCGAGGGAATAGTTTAAGGTTTTCAGTGCCTTTTCGTATTGTTTCGTTTGCGTATAATATCTTTTTAAAACTTCATAATATTCCTGAAGATTTTTCCGTACTTCTTTTTTCGTATCGGACAGGTACTTTGCCTTCTCCAGATATTCCCAGGCTTTGGAATACTTTTCGATGACAAGATAATATTGGGCGGCACGGACGTAATGATAAAACTCTTGTGTACTGCTATAGAGGCATGAAGCGCTTTTTTGCAGATTTTCGTAGGCTTTCTCGGTTTCTCCCAATTCACAATAGAGATTGGCCAATACTGAATAGGAAGTGGTCAGGTTGTATGTGTCCAAGCCATATTTCAGAATGATTTCTATCTCTTTCTCTTTATTGTCGGCAGCCAGGTTGAATAATCTCTTGCACTGGTAAATTGTACTGAGAACATTGTATGCGCTGGCTATGCCATCCATATATTTTTCCTGTTCGGCTTCTTTCATCATCTTGTTCGCTTCATACAAGGCGATGTTATATTGGTATTGCTTGATATGGAAGTTAATGAGCCGCTTGCTCCATACGAAATAGTAATATTTGGGTTGGTGGGTTTTTCGGGCAAAGTCCTTTACTACGTCTACGTAGTGACTGATGCTGTCCCCTTGTGTGTTTTGGAAATAGTAGAAATCCAGTTTGTTGCACAATGCTACTGCCTGCATGCGTTGGTCGTTTCTCTGAACTGCCATTTGGAAGAGGGTATCTGACATTTGCATGACAATGGGAGAACTCGTTTCAGCTTTACAACGGAGATAGTAAACATATAATGTACTATCTACATTGTATTCTTTCTGCGTGTCTCTTTGTTGTCCTCGTATTTGGGGGCTGCATAATGTAATGAGGCAAAGCAAAATAGTAAGGATATGCGATGATCTCCTTTTAGTGTTCATAGTCGATTATTAATATGCTTTCTGCAAAGTTAATTTATCTTTTTTGAAACTAAAAGATTTTCTGATATTTTATTTATATCATTTTATAGGTAGGGTTAATATAAAACGGCATCCTTCAGTATATTTACCATCGAGTATAAGGCTGCCGCCCATCTTTTCTATAATGAGGCGTCCAAGTGCTAAGCCCAGTCCGGTTCCTGTAGAAAATGTATCTATTTTAGCAAAACGTTCAAATACAAAATCCTGTTTATCCTGAGGAATACCGATTCCGGTGTCTGTTACGCAAATTGTTAATGACTGTTGTTTAGGAAAGGTATGCCAACTGAGTGTGATGCTACCTTTTTCTGTAAATCGGGCTGAATTGTGAAGCAAGTGTGATACCACTTGTGTGAGACGGCTGGGATTAGTGTGTAAATAGAGTTCTTCCTGCTCCGGTTGGTAGACCAATTCTACTCCCGGTTTGGGCGAACTTTTAGCCTCTTCTATCCATTGGCGGCACAGTGCGTTTATCTCAACTTTAGTGTCGGTGAGGATAGGTGTACCGCTATCAAGGTTTGCCAGCTCGAGCACATTGTCCACCAGTTGAAGCAGATGGTTGCTGCCTTGTTCAATAATGTCGGTATATTCTTTCGACTCTTCATTTTTTTCGGAGATACTGCCAAGTAATTGTGAAAAGCCGACAATCGAGTTCAGCGGAGTGCGTATCTCATGGCTCATATTTTGGATGAACTCTGTTTTCATGCGACTGGCGCTTTGTTCTGCATCTTTAGCCCGGCGCAGAATCTTGTTCAAGCGGACTTCGCGGAAGAACATGAATGCAAAACTTGCTATAATAATACATAAGAGAATAATGAGGCGGCGGCGGTTTTCCAGTAGTATTTCCTGATTCTTCTGTATCAGTTCTTTGTTTTCTTGATTAAGATGTTCCATTCCTAGAATGGTGGCGAATTCTCCTACTGATATATCTTCCTGAGCACTGCTTAGCGAATCGTTGAGTGCAAAAGCATACTCTAAATTGTCAATTGCTTTTAAATACTCTTTTTGGGCAGCATAAATGAGGCCAAGTCTGCGGTATGAGGATGGAGTTGCAAAATCATTTACTTCAAGAATCTCGAGATGAGTGGCCAGAGCCTTGTCATACTCTTTGGTCTTCATATAGTAGTCTGTAGCAACTTCCAGCAGGTTGGTTTTGCGTTTAGTGAGCAACTCGATGTTATTATTGTAATATTGTGTAGCCTCCTCTAATAACTGACGGGCTTTTGTCAGGTCGTTTGTCTGGACATAGTAGCGGAGAGTCCCACACAGGATGTATCCTTGCTGAACTTCATTGAGCACATACTTTTGGGCTTCTTCAAGAGCTTTCCATGCTTTTTCTATTTCGTGAGTTTGAAGATAGCAGTTACTCAATTCAAGATATTTGTTTGTCAGGTTGTACTGGTTCAGATTGTATTTCAGTGTGAGGTCTATCAGCTTTTGACCGTATATGGCAGCCTGCTTATGGAGTTCTTTGGCCTGATAGATGCGCGTCAGTGCCTGATAACAGTTTTGCATGCCATCAATTTCTTCCCGGTCTTCGGCCTCCTGCTGCATTTTATTAGCTTCGTAGAGGGCCAGGTTTAATTTCTTTTGTTTGGTGTAGTAAGTAATGAGACGGTTTGCCCATGCAAAATAGTAATATTGGGGCTGGTTAGTCTTTAAGGCAAACTCTTTGACTTTATTGGTGTAGAAAATCAGGCTGTCTTCTTGCTCTTCGGTAGCGGGACTGAAATAGAAATGGTCTACTTTAGTGGAGAGGGCTACGGCCTGCATCCGTGCATCTCCTTTCTCTGCTGCCATTTGGAAGAGGGTATCTAGCTTTTGCATGACGGAAGGGGAGGTTACTTCTGTCCTGCAACGCTGGTAGTAGACAAATAACGTACTATCTACGTGATATTTTTCTTGTTCGTTTGTTTCTTGTCCGCAAACTCGCCCGGGAGTAAGCAACCAGAAAAATAGTAGGAAAAAAGATGCCGCTCCGGCACTCCTGCATACCTTCATAGTTTACTACTTCTTTCGATTAGTTGTCAATCCCGAGCAAAGTTAATCTGTTTTTTTAGATTTTATGCAATTGTGATAATCTTTTTTGGTTACATTTGCAAAGTATAAACGAAAAAGGACTAACCATGGAAGTATCATCCTCTAAATATATCAATATCAACGGTTCTTTGCTCGACCTTTCCACTCCCCGTGTCATGGGGATATTAAATGTGACGCCCGACTCTTTTTATGCCAGTTCCCGTATGCAGACCGAGGCTGACATAGCCGAACGGGCGCAACAGATATTGGATGAAGGTGCCACCATCATAGATATTGGTGCATACTCTTCCCGCCCGAATGCAGAAAACGTTTCTCCCCGTGAAGAGATGGAGCGCCTGCGCATGGGATTGGAAATTCTGAGCAAAACACATCCCGAAGCTGTTGTGTCTGTCGATACTTTCCGGGCGGACGTGGCACGGATGTGTGTGGAAGAGTATGGGGTGGCAATCATCAATGATATTGCTGCCGGAGAGATGGACACGGATATGTTTCGTACAGTGGCAGAACTGAATGTGCCTTATATCATGATGCACATGCAGGGCACTCCGCAAAGTATGCAGCAACACCCGCATTATGATAATCTTCTGAAAGAAGTTTTTCTATATTTCGCAGAGAGGGTGCAACAATTGCGCGATTTGGGTGTAAAGGATATTATCCTCGACCCCGGTTTCGGTTTTGGGAAAACAGTGGAACATAATTACGAACTTCTGGCACATCTGGAAGAATTTCGTATTTTTGAGTTACCTTTGCTGGTGGGTGTTTCCCGTAAATCCATGATATACCGTCTGCTGGGCAATACTCCGCAGGATGCACTGAACGGAACAACGGTACTTGATACTATCTGCCTGCTGAAAGGGGCTGATATCCTCCGGGTACACGATGTACGTGAAGCCGTGGAAACGGTGAAGATTGTGGAAGCGATGCGGGGATATAGTGATGAGGTGATAAAGTGATAAAGTGATAAAGGGAAGTCACTTCGTTCATAGATTTATAATTAATAGTTAATAATTAATAGCTGACTACCGTGTTTTTTGATATTGGCGTAAAAGATATTATCGACGTTCTGTTGGTTGCATTCCTGCTTTACTATACGTATAAGCTGATGAAGGCTTCCGGTTCCATCAATGTGTTTACGGGTATTTTGATATTCATATTGATATGGTTGGTGGTATCTCAGGTATTGGAGATGAAGTTGCTCGGTTCCATCTTTGACAAGTTGGTGAGCGTGGGAGTGGTTGCACTGATTATTCTATTCCAGGATGAAATACGGCGTTTCCTGTTGACGCTTGGTTCGCACCAGCATGCCAGTGCGTTGATAAGGTTCTTTACCGGGAATAAGAAAGAGAGTATGCAACACGATGAGATAATGCCGGTGGTTATGGCGTGTATCAGTATGGGCAAACAGAAAGTAGGGGCTTTGATTGTCATTGAACATAACTTTCCGTTGGACGATGTAGTGCGTACGGGGGAGGTTATCAATGCTGATATTAATCAACGCCTGATAGAGAACATTTTCTTCAAAAATAGTCCTTTGCATGACGGAGCAATGGTTATCAGTAAAGGCCGCATTAAAGCTGCGGGATGTATATTGCCGGTATCGCATAATCTGGATATACCGAAAGAATTGGGATTACGCCATCGTGCGGCAATGGGAATTTCTCAAGAGTCTGATGCAATGGCCATTATCGTTTCTGAGGAAACCGGCTCTATTTCCGTAGCTCACAAAGGACAATTCTACCTGCGCTTGAATGCGGAAGAACTGGAAAGCCTGTTGACGAAAGAAAATTAATGCCCGGTGTGACAAAATGGTAGTAAATTGCGTCTGATAAACTGAATACATAACTGATATAAGAAACATACACTTGATTATTAGCAATCTTAAAGAATAAAAAAGATGGATAGACGGAATTTCTTACGGATGGGGAGTCTGGCGGTATTAGGTTCGCTGGCTGCTCCGTCGCTTGCCCTGCCGGATACGGTTCGGGGAGCTTTGGGAGGAATGGATAATAAATCTGCCGTAGATGCGGCAATGAACCATTTCGGTGTGACGGAAGCTGACTTGAAGAAAGTGCTGACAGTTGCCCTTGAAAAAGGTGGAGATTATGCTGACCTCTATTTTGAGCACTCTTTCAATAACAACGTTAGTCTGATGGACGGCAAGGTAAATAATTGCAGTTCGAATATTGACTTTGGTATGGGAGTACGTGTATTGGCAGGTGACCAGAGTGGTTATGCTTATGTAGAAGGCGTGACTCTGGAAGAAATGCTGCGTGCAGCGCGTACTGCTGCCCGTATTGCCTCTTCGGGTAAGGCCGGCAAACCGGTGGCATTCAAGGAGAAGACGATTGAAAGAGACCGTTACTCTGTAGTGACTCCCTGGGAAGAAGTGAATCTGAAAGCTAAGATGCCTTATTTGCAGAAACTGAATGACAAAGTGTTCTCATTGGATAAACGCGTTCGTAAAGTGCAGGCGGGTTTGAGTGATAACACCACCCATGTATTGTTTTGTAATTCCGAAGGTGTTACGTATTATGATTATCGCCCGATGGTATCCTATATGGCTTTCTGCGTGATGGAAGAAGATGGACGTATGGAAAACAACTATGCCACCCGCTCTTACCGTAAAGGGTTTGAATTCCTGTCGGATGATATTATCGAAGTGCTGGCCCGTGAAGTGGTAGACCATACGGCAATCATGTTCAAGGCCATTAAGCCTAAAGGTGGTGAACTGCCTGTGGTGATGGCTGCCGGTGGTTCGGGTATTTTGTTGCACGAAGCTATAGGACATGCCTTCGAAGCTGATTTCAATCGCAAGAATACTTCTATCTTTGCCGACCAACTGAATAAGAAGGTATGCAACGAGCATATCAGTGTGGTAGATGACGGTACCATTCCTTTCAATCGCGGTTCTGTGAACTTCGATGACGAAGGTGTGGAAGGCCAGAAGACGTATATCGTGAAAGAAGGTGTACTGACCAGTTATCTGCACGACCGCATCAGTTCTAAACATTATGGCGTGGCCCCCACCGGAAACGGTCGCCGCGATACTTTCCGCAATGTGCCTATTCCGCGTATGCGTGCCACTTATATGGAAGCCGGAAACATGAAAGAGGAAGATATTATCTCTACTGTAAAGAATGGTATCTATGCCTATCAGTTCACCAACGGACAGGTACAAATCGGTGCGGGCGACTTTACTTTCTTCGTGAAGTTCGGTTATCTTATCGAAGATGGCAAGTTGACGCAACCCATCAAAGACATCAATATTATTGGTAACGGACCGAAGGCATTGGCAGACATCACTATGGTGGCAAGCAACGACCAGATAGATAACGGTACGTGGACATGTGGCAAGGATGGACAGTCTTGTCCTGTAACCTGCGGCATGCCGTCGGCCTTAGTAAGTAAATTAACGGTAGGAGGAGAAAACTGATGATCACAGACGATAATAAGAAATTGGCTCAATGGGCGATGGACTTCGCTCTGAAGAACGGTTGCCAGGCAGCCAAAGTAATATTGTATGCCAACTCAAATACTTCTTTCGAACTGCGCGATGCTAAGATGGATCGTTTGCAGCAAGCTTCCGAAAGCGGGTTGGGAATAAACCTGTATGTTGACGGACGTTATGGTAATTACTCTACCAACCGTCTGGATAAGAAGGAACTCGAAAGCTTCATTAAGAATGGTATCGAGTCTACCCGTTATCTGGCTGAGGATGAATTTCGCGTGTTGGCAGACCCTGCCCGTTACTATAGAGGTGGTAAGCCCGACCTGAAGATGTTTGATGATAAAATCTTCGGTATCAATCCGGATGATAAGGTAGCTCGTGCCCGTGCTGCCGCAGAAGAAGCATTGGGTAAGAATGACCGCATTATCTCTGTGGAGACTTCTTACAGTGATGGTGAAAATGCTTCTTACCGCTTGATGAGCAATGGCTTTGAAGGAGAGTCCAAATCAACATGGTATTCGGTAAGCGCCAGTGTGGCAGTCAGAGGTGAGGGTGAAGCCCGCCCGTCAGACTATTGGTATGCGAGCACGCTGTTCTATGATGCATTGCCGAAGACGGATATTGGTGCCAAGGCATTGGAACGGGTTTTGCGTAAGTTGGGACAGAAGAAGGCGAAGTCGGGCAAATACACCATGGTGGTTGATCCGATGAGTTCCGGAAGCATGTTGAGTCCTCTGCTTAGTGCACTCTACGGTTCTTCTTTGCAGCAGAAAAATTCTTTCCTGATAGATAAACTGGACCAGAAAGTCGCTTCCGATAAGCTGACGCTGATGGATGATCCGCATGTTATCGGTGCCAATGGTTCGCGTTACTTCGACGGTGAAGGTGTGGCTACGGAACGTCGTCCGATATTTGAGAATGGTGTGCTGAAGACTTACTTCTTCGATACATATAATGCCAAGAAGATGGGGGTAGCTCCCACTATCAGCGGTCCCTCACGCCTGGTGCTGACACCGGGGGATAAAGACCTTAACGGGTTGATTGCTGATGTGAGTAATGGTATTCTTGTAACCGGATTGAATGGTGGTAACAGTAATAGTAATACCGGTGATTTCTCTTATGGTATCGAAGGTTTCCTTATTGAGAACGGTAAATTGACACAGCCTGTCAATGAGATGAACGTTACCGGAAACTTCCTCACGTTGTGGAATTCGCTGGTAGCTATCGGAAATGATGCCCGTAAAGACCGTAGCTGGCTGGTTCCTTCATTAGTGTTTGAAGGAGTAGATTTCAGCGGCCTCTAAAGAAATAGCCTTTGAAGGTTAACATCCCGTTCTTCCTGACCTCAATCATGGAAGAACGGGATTTGGTTTATTGCTCAATAATATAAGTATACTTCCAGCTTATTGAACGTATTCCGGAAGCTTTTGGAACACGTTCGGTAAGCTTTACGAATACGTTCCGAAAGCTTTCTGAATAAACAACCATTCACCTTTTTCATAGTCTCTTTTTAAATGCTTTATTAATAGAAAGATACGGTGAACTCTAATCACTAAAATAATTGCATTCGGGGATTCATCCCTTTCACCTGAAATATCATTGCTTATTCCTGATGGTTACAAGTGATGTAATCATCAGGAATATTGCTTGCTTCAGGGCATAACTGTACCTGTTATAAATTGAAAGAGGTGAACCCGGGAAGAGGATACTTTTCTTGTTCTCCTTCACCCGCTATTGCCTATGAACAGGGCGATGCGGAGAACTGGTGAAACGATGAACCGGGAAATAAGACATTTGTGTAGCAAGATTCTCAATAGAGATTAATTCAGCATCAAACTCATATATGCTTTTTCGCCAGAGAAAATTTTCTCTGTCAATTGCCCGATAGTCAGTCGCTCGTGAGCTCCCGGAATGCGCCTGTGACTATACATGCACTTTCCTTTGTTCAGATAGTAATAACCGTTATTGGCAGACAGTTGCTCGTCCACGAGGTCGATATTCATTTCTTCTTCCGGATGTGTGGCTGCATAGAGCTGAAGGACGGGTTTGGCTTGAATGATGCGTATCATACCCAGATTGAAAGCTGACTGGTCCTCCATGAGAGGCTGAGTGATATGGAGAGTTTCTGCTTGCATTCTCCGGCAAATATGAGTCAGTAGCAGATGCTCCGCTTCGGGAGTATCAGAAAGTAATTCACCAATATGCAAGACAGAAAGGTTCTCATCCGGATAAGCAACGGCAAGAGCGGAAATACCTAACTCATTTGAGAGGGTGAATATGTATCCTTCACTTAAGTTCAGGTCGGCAAGGATGACACGAAAATCGCCCTCTGTATGTTGCAGGCAGCAGGGGCGTTCCTGCATTTTACGATTCAGATACTGGTAGGCGTCTTCGCTATAGTCAGTAAATGTTTGGAATTGCCAGGCAATACCGGTAGGTGGGAAGGTGTCTTTTCCGTCGGCAGGTAAGTGGAACGTACGTTGGCCGTAGTGGAAAGCCGTTACATAGCCCATGCGGGCATAATAATCGAATAACCACGGTTCAGCAGGAATCAGAGTGCTGAAGGCGACATCATTGCGATACATACGTCCGAATGCTTGTGATAGCAGTTCGCGCATTACGCCCCGGCTGCGATAGTCGGGATGGGTACAGGCACCTGAAACGTAGGCTGTAGGCACCTCACTTCCGCAAAAAGTCATAGGATAAGGGAGCATTTGCAAAGCAGCAATGACTTCATCGCCGCTTTCGATAGCGACGTTGACTTCACTGTTGTAACGGAGATGAAAATACATATCCACAAACTCTTTGCTGTCACTGAAACAAAGTTTCCACAGTTTCCTTACTTTCTCACGCATTTCTCTACTTACTACTTTTCATTTATTAATCACTGATTTACCATTTCACGGGTTTTACAGGAGTCTCTTTCAGACAGGCTACATACTTCTCCAGGATGATGACCGGTTGATAGGACAATTTGGCTTTGCGCAGCCCTTCGATACCCAGGTCTTCTTCGCGGTTGATATAAATATATTGTTCGGGGATATGGTTAGCAAACTCATTGTTTATCATGGCATAAGCACCGTCGATACTGGTGTCGGCCTTTTCCACATGTACGCCAAAGGTGTCCTGGTTGATGGGCATGCCGAATGTGAAAGCTACAATCTTGCCATCTACATGGAGGATACCGCCTGTCAGACCGAGAGCCTCGAAGTTGTGCAATGCGTAGATAAGTGCGCGGCGTTCGTTGCCGGTACCTTCGTGCTGGTCGCAGTTGTTCACTTTGCACCATTCGGCTTCCAGGTCAAGACACTCCTGTATGCGGTCGGGGGTGAGGGGGACGTATTCATAATTGTAAGTCCGCCGGAATTTGTTGAGATGGTTTCGTTTAGCCTGGAATTTCTTACCTGCCAATGTGGCAAGATCAGTGCGCAGATACAGGTAATCAGCATAATCCCTATCTGCCTCAAAATGAAACTTGTCCGGCATAATGGCTTCCAGGTCTGCACGCATACCTGCGCATACGCCAAGCATACAGAAACGCTCGCCTTCTTGCGTAGCGTCTTCTATCATGTTCTCCAACACTTTCTTTAAATCGCCGTTTCCTACAGGCATCATATATACCAGTTTCTCTCCCGCCCAGAATTTCAGAATGAGGAAACCGTCTTGCACGGCAAACTGGGTGTCGTAAAGAAAGCGCCAGCTACAGAGATTGGAGAATGAAAGGTCACAGTTACGCCGGGGGCTGTTCTGTGTATAGGATGTGATAACTTCTTTGTCTTTAAGTTCGATGTCTTTAAATGAGATCATATAGTCGTTTTCGTTAAGTTGATTACTTAGAATAACAAAGATAAGGAGAAATTGTTATAGCAAACCTAATAATCGCAAAATAGTTGGCGTGAGCAGGGCGGTAAAGATACCGTTCAGAGTCAGACCGAGACTGGCGTACGCTCCGTATTTGCTACTGATGTCCATTGCAGTGGAAGTTCCTACGGCATGGGCTGCGGCTCCCAGAGATAATCCCTGGGCAATAGGACTGCCTACGCGGGTCAGTTTCAATGTTTTTACGCCAACAATGCTACCCAGTAAACCTACGCAGACCACTACTGCAGCAGTCAGTGACGGAATGCCGCCTAATGTCTTGGCTACCTCCATAGCAATGGGAGTGGTGACGGATTTAGGAGCGAGTGAGTAAATGATTTCTTGCGGTGCTCCCATTAACTTGGCAATCACCACTACTGAAATTACTCCGATGATGCAACCTGCCAGTTGGGAAAGCAGGATAGGAACCAGTTGTTTCTTGATAGCCTCCAACTGTAGATAGAGAGGCACTCCAAGGGCCACCACTGCCGGTTTTAGCCAGAACTCTATGAGATGTCCGCCTTTATTATAGGTTTCATAACTGATATGCGCCATTTTCAGGAAGATAATCAGAATGGCAATGGTTAGCAGAATGGGGTTGAGCAACAGGATGCCCGTTTTCTTCTGCAATACTTTAGAAAAGAAAAACACGCCGAAGGTGACGGCTAACAGGAAAAACTCATTGTCTAAGTAACTCATTTGATTTTACGTGCTAGTTGATGAACCCATCCTGTCACTACCAATACCAACAGGGTGCTGACTAAAGAAGCAATGACTATCGGCCAGAACTGGGCGGCGATAACGTCGAAATAGAGCATGAGAGCTACGCCGGGCGGGATAAAGAAAAATCCCAGATTAGCAACCAGAAAGTCGGATAATCCCTGCACCCATTGCAGCTTAATCCAACCTAATTTTAGGAAAAGGGTGAGCAACAGCATTCCTACGATGCTGGACGGAAGTTTGATATCCGTAAGGAAAACAACCAATTCACCCAAGGCCAGGCATCCGAAAAGGATGGCGCATTGACGGATCATAATACTATTACCTATTTTTATTATTATTAAATTCAACTTCCTTCTGACCGAAAAGGAGCTGTCATTTCATAGAAAGCCTCTCTAATAACTTATCGAAAGCTGAATTGTTTACTGAAAACGCTGCAAAGTTAGGTATTTTGTAGTTTGGTTATCACTGTTCGCTGTGATATATGTCCGAAAATCATTCGTTAGTGTTAAATATTATAATAATTGTGCTTTAGGATATAAAAATACCCCGAATTGCAATGTTGATATTGCAAAATTGTGTACTTTTGCGGCGTGAATAACACGTCTACCGGATATTTATACACAATTTATATATATGCAGAGATTAATTAATGAAATCGTTGAGCGCGCGAAAGCCGACCGCCAACGTATTGTTCTTCCTGAAGGTACGGAAGAACGTACTTTGAAAGCTGCCAATCAAATTTTGACAGACGGAGTTGCTGACTTGATTCTTCTGGGTAATCCGGATGAAATCAATGCTTGTGCAACAGAGTGGGGACTTGGAAACATCAGCAAGGCTACAATCATCAACCCGGAAGATCATCCGAAGAAAGAAGAGTATGCACAATTGCTGTGTGAACTCCGCAAGAAGAAGGGAATGACTATTGAGGAAGCCCGTAAGCTGGTGGTTAATCCGCTTTATCTGGGTTGTCTGATTATAAAGAATGGCGATGCTGACGGTCAGTTGGCTGGTGCACGCAACACAACAGGCGATGTACTTCGTCCGGCTTTGCAAATTATTAAGACGACTCCGGGCATCACTTGTGTATCCGGCGCAATGTTGCTGTTGACACATGCTCCCGAATATGGAAAGAACGGTATTTTGGTAATGGGCGACGTTGCTGTTACTCCGGTTCCTGATGCAGAACAGTTGGCGCAGATTGCTGTTTGCACGGCTCGTACAGCTAAAGCTGTGGTGGGTATGGATCCCAAAGTGGCAATGCTCAGCTTCTCAACCAAAGGCTCTGCTAAACATGAAGTTGTGGATAAAGTTGTTGAGGCTTTGAGAATTGCTAAGGAAATGGATCCGGATTTGGCTATCGATGGTGAATTGCAGGCTGACGCCGCATTGGTTCCGGAAGTAGGAGCCAGCAAAGCACCGGGTTCTGCTATTGCAGGTAATGCGAATGTGCTGATTGTGCCGAGTCTTGAAGTAGGTAATATCTCTTATAAACTGGTACAACGTTTAGGTCATGCTGATGCGGTAGGTCCGATTTTGCAGGGTATTGCCCGTCCGGTGAACGACTTGTCACGCGGTTGCTCCATCGAAGATATTTATCGCATGATTGCCATAACTGCTAACCAAGCTATTGGAGCAAAAAAATAACCATTAAATCTGATATATAAAAATGAAAGTCTTAGTTCTGAATTGCGGTAGCTCGTCCATTAAGTATAAGTTGTTTGATATGGACCATAAGGAAGTTATCGCACAAGGTGGTATTGAAAAAATCGGTCTGCAAGGTTCTTTCCTGAAACTAACTTTGCCTAACGGTGAAAAGAAAGTTCTGGAAAAAGATATTCCTGAACATACAGTAGGCGTGGAGTTTATTTTGGATGCATTGACCAGTCCTGAATATGGTGCCATCAAATCTTTGAATGAAATAAACGCAGTGGGTCACCGTATGGTGCATGGCGGCGAGAAGTTCAGTGAATCTGTGTTACTGACACAAGAAGTTCTGGATGCTTTCACGGCTTGCAATGACTTGGCTCCGCTTCACAATCCTGCTAACCTGAAAGGTGTGAATGCTATCTCTGCCATCCTGCCGAATGTACCGCAGATTGGTGTGTTCGATACAGCATTCCATCAGACTATGCCGGACTATGCCTATTTATATGCTATCCCTTATGAACTTTATAAGAAATACGGTGTACGCCGTTATGGTTTCCACGGAACCTCTCACCGTTACGTTTCACAACGTGTATGTGAGTATTTGGGTGTGAATCCGGAAGGAAAGAAAATCATTACCTGCCATATTGGTAACGGCGGTTCTATCACTGCTGTCAAAGATGGCAAGAGCATGGATACCAGCATGGGGTTGACTCCGTTGGAAGGTCTGATGATGGGTACCCGTAGTGGTGACATCGATGCTGGTGCCGTGACTTTCATCATGGAAAAAGAGAACCTAACTGCTGCCGGTGTATCCGACCTGCTGAACAAGAAGAGCGGTGTAATGGGTATCTTCGGTGTATCCAGTGATATGCGTGAGTTGGAGTCTGCTGTAGCTGCGGGTACCAATGATATGGCTATCCTTACTGAGAAAATGTATTTCTATCGCATCAAGAAGTATATCGGCGCTTATGCTGCTGCTTTGGGTGGCGTAGATATCATTGTATTTACCGGTGGTGTAGGCGAGAACCAGGCTTCCTGTCGTTCAGGTGCTTGCGAAGGTTTGGAATTCATGGGTGTGAAACTGGACTTGGAAAAGAATAAGGTTCGTGGTGAAGAAGCTGTGATTTCTGCCGAAGACTCCAAGGTGAAGGTTGTGGTTATTCCGACTGACGAAGAGTTGATGATTGCCTCGGATACCATGGACATTCTGAACAAGAAATAATCCTTGAAAAGTAGATAACATCGCAATGATGATGTAACAATAATGCCGGAAGCAATGTAGATTGCCTTCCGGCTTTATTTTTTTTACACTATCTGCTCCGTCAGTGGTTTAAATTCCTTATCTTTGGAGGAGAATAAGAGAAAGCGACGTTTATTCAAACTACTTTAAATATACTAACTTATGAAACGATTCATGTATTTATTACTCTTTGTTTTGTTGACAGGCATGACGTATGCACAACAGGCAAAGTATGTATTTTATTTCATCGGTGATGGAATGGGAGTTAATCAGGTAAATGGTACGGAGATGTACTTGGCTGAACAAGAAGGACGCATTGGCGTGACGCCGTTATTGTTTACACAGTTTCCGGCTGTAGGTGTTGCTACCACTTTCTCTGCCACCAACTCTGTAACAGACTCCTCTGCTGCCGGAACCGCTCTTGCCACCGGAGTAAAAACTTATAATGGTGCTATCGGCATGGACGACCAGAAGAATGTAATTCAGTCTGTTGCCGAAAAAGCAAAAAAAGCCGGAAAGAAAGTCGGTGTAACCACCAGTGTTAGTGTAGATCATGCCACTCCTGCAGCGTTCTATGCACATCAACCTGATCGTAACATGTACTATGAAATAGCTCTTGACTTGCCGAAAGCAGGTTTCGATTTCTATGCGGGCGGCGGTTTCCTGAAACCGACTACTACTGCCAATAAGAAAGAGGCTCCGAGTATTTTCCCTATCATTGAGGAGGCTGGTTATACTATCGCGAAAGGCGTAAATGATTTCAAATCTAAGGCTGCCCAAGCTGATAAGATGGTCCTGATTCAGGAAGATGGCGCCACTCCCTCTTGTTTGCCATACTCTATTGACCGCAAAGCCGGTGACCTGACGCTTGCTGAAATCACTGAAAGTGCTATCTCCTTCCTCACCAAAGGTAAGAACAAAGGGTTCTTCCTGATGGTAGAAGGTGGAAAGATTGATTGGTCTTGCCACTCCAACGACCCTGCCACTACTTTCGAAGAGGTGATTGATATGGATAATGCTATCAAAGTAGCTTATGAATTCTATAAGAAACATCCGAAAGAAACCCTGATTGTAGTAACTGCTGACCATGAAACAGGTGGTTTGGGTTTGGGTACAGGTAGATATGAATTGCACCTGAAAGCTTTGAAGAACCAAAAGCAGTCTCAGGATTTACTCTCTATTGCCATCACTGACTTGCGTAAAGCGAAGGGACATGATGTGACTTGGGAAGATGCCAAGGCTTTATTGACTGAGAAGATGGGCTTCTGGAAAGAACTGCCTTTGACTTGGGAACAGGAAAAGATGTTGCGTGATGAATTTGAACAGTCGTTCGTAAAGAATAAAGTGGTATTTGAAGAAACGCTCTATTCGAAGACTGAACCGCTGGCTGCTTCTGCAAGAAAAGTCATGAGCCAGATTGCCATGGTAGGCTGGACAAGTGGTAGCCATACTGCGGGATATGTTCCGGTATATGCAGTGGGAGCAGGCTCCAAAGAATTTGCAGGCAAGTATGATAATACGGAAATCCCGAAACGTATAGCTAAGGTGGCGGGATACAAATAATGTAGTTACAAGCTACGGGCTATAAGCTACAAGTACCATGCAGTGTAATTGCGCAACTACTTGTAGCTTATAGCCCGTAGTAGCTTGTAACTCCTTTCACTTTAGGTCTTCTTTAATCACTTCATCTATTTCCTCTAGGCGTTCTTTTCGGTCCTTTTTAGATTTCACCTTTTGGTTTTTGTATCCGAGGTCTGTATGCTCAGAAACTTCCTCACTGAACTCTTCAAATTTATCTTTTGCCGGACGACCATGCGGGTCAATATTTTCCTCGGCAATCGCATCATTTCTGTAAATCATATCATCCATAACAATTAAGCTTTAATGGTTTATGATGTTATTACAAGATTGCTCGCAGAAAAGTTCCGAAGAACCATACTTTCCCATATCTATTTACAGAAGATTAAATCGGCGAAGTATCTGTTTACAGTGCCGGAAGCAGGTGTTTCCGAATCAAATACGGTTTGGTTTGTCCGTCTTCGGTTCGTGTTGTTACTGCAATTACAGCATCTTTTTCAGGAATAACAAGAATATATTGCCCATTTCTTCCGTCGGCACAGCAAGCTGATGCTTTGGCAATCCATTCTTCCGGGAGCATTTGCTGACCGTTCCATTTCCCTTTTTGCAAGAAGAGTTGCCCCAGCTTGGCAAAATCTTCCGTCTTGAAGAACAATCTCCAGCCGCTGCTATTGATGCTTTGTGGGCTTTTCTGACACTTCACATTGACAATGCCCAACGGACGGAACAAACGCGGATATAAAAAGTCCATGAGTTTCTCTTCATTCGCTTTTGATATGGTGGCGGAGTCCACCCATATGTAGTTTGTGGATTCTGTATCTTGTCCGCCAAACCATTCTTCGGCAATGACCTTGCCATGCTGTACAATCATGATGCTGTGCAGCTCTTGATTGGCTTTCTGCATTGCATCCAGATATTTCTGCATCGCTTTTGCCAGTTTCCCGGGAGTGGTGGCATGGGGAAGACCTTTCGTTAGCAGATTGATAGAAATCAGCTTGATGCCTTTATCTTCAATGGCTTGCTTCACCCGCGGGCTGGTGAGTAAGTCTGTCACCCCTTGTCGATCGAGTGCCACATTCTCATAACCGATATGGAAGACAGGACGCATTTCTTCATTGTCCAATGCCGGATGGTCAAGAAACAGATAGCGTTTACCTGCCTCCAACTTGTTTAGTGAACGAATAAAGCTTTCCTCCTTTTCGGCGCTTGTCCGGTTGGGACCGTCGTAACCAATATAGGTGAACTGGTAATCTTCCGGTGAGTTCATACGGTCGATAGAGGGAAGATGATATTCTTTAGCCAGGCGCAGCACCATTTCATTTACTTCTTTAGTGAAACCGGTAGACAGCATATGCCCTGTCAGATGACTGAGCTGCGGGATATTCTTCAATGCCATCTCTATCTGTGCACGAAATTCCTGCTCCACTTCTTTCAAGTCCCATTTATTCTCCATAACCGACTGTCCGGGATATGCAGGATTGGGCCCCATCATCGGATAAAAGTATCCGTTCTCATCGGTCAGACTGGGGCAGTGTGTCAATGGACGCCACTTCACATTCTCCCATTCGCTGGTAATGACTAAGTGCAATCCGGCATCCAACCCCGGGTTTTCTTTCAGCAGGCGGACGGCTTCCGGATACCAACTGGCTACGGGCATTACTTCTACGGAACGGGCTATTCCGGACTGATACGTTTGGATACAGGCTTCGTTGACAGAGTGAAAAGCGCCGAGGTCATCGATGCGGACGGCGAGTGCAGGGGCGGATTGTCCCCATGCCTGCAGAATACTTGTGGCAAACAGGCATATGCTGAAAAGATACTTCAGTTTTGAGAAGTTCATATAGACTACATTTTGGTTTCTCCTTCGATAAAGTTTTCTAGGAAGAAATTTTCGCCATCGAAGACAGCATACGAGAAGAAATTTATCCAGTCTCCCAGTATTGTTATGCGGGCTGTGGCGCTCAACATCAGGTCCAGTTCGATGTGGCGGTGGCCGTAGATGAAGAAATTGATGTTTGGGTGACTTTTCAGATACTTTTTTGTGTAGAGTATCAGGAATTCTTTGTCTTCGCCCATATAATCGGGCTCTTTGCCGTCGACACGTTTCTGGCGGCTGTGCTTTGCCCAGTTCAGTCCCCACTCCATACTCCAACGGGGGTGAATGGCAGAGAATAGAACTTGCAGGAATTCGCTGTGAAACATGGAGCGCAGCAGTTTGAACTTCTTGTCCGGGTCGCCTAAACCATCACCGTGTGCAAGGTAGAATTCCTTGCCGTATATTTCTGTAGTGAGTGGTTCGCGGTGCATGATGACACCGCACTCTGTGGTCAGATAGTCGGCACACCAGATGTCATGGTTGCCTGTGAAGAAGTGTACCTCCACTCCCATATCTGTCAGCTCGGATAGTTTGCCCAGAAAGCGGGTATATCCTTTGGGTACAACGGTCTTGAATTCATACCAGAAGTCGAACATATCTCCCAGCAAATACACGGCGGATGCTTTGTGCTTGATGCTGTCGAGGAAATTCACAAGGCGTCGTTCCTGGGTGCGTCCGTGCTCAATGGCGCGTGAGCCGAGGTGTGCGTCCGAAAGGAAATATACGTTCTTCATACTTCTGAGTTTTAAATTTGTTTTGAACACAGAAACACAGAGGTACAGAAGGGATGCTTTCTTTCCGAGGCTTCTTTATCTGTGCCTTTGTGTTTAAAGTTTACATTATAAGAAGCCTAATTCCAGTTTGGCTTCTTCGCTCATCATGTCCTTGTCCCATTCCGGCTCGAACACCAGATTGATGGTAGCGGCAGTGACACCGTCAACCGATTCAACTCTCTGGCGCACATCTTCCATGATGAAGTCGGCAGCCGGACAATTGGGAGCTGTTAAAGTCATGTCAATACTTACTTCCCCATTGTCGGCGAGGTCTATCTTGTAGATAAGTCCCAGATCGTATACGTTTACCGGGATTTCCGGATCGAATACGGTCTTGAGCATCTCTACTATTTTTTCTTCTATTTCAAACTTGGTCATATTCGTATGATTTAGTTAGGCAAAGCTAAAGAAATTAATTGAAACTACAAAAGAACGGGTTTTGAAAAAGCCGCTAGATCATTCCTTCATCATTGAAACTGTAGTACTTTCCGTCTGTTACAATAACGTGGTCAATGAGGCGGATGTTCATAGTCTGTGTCCCTTTTTGCACGAGTTGCGTCAGGCGTTGGTCGTCTGTGCTTGGACGGGGACTGCCCGAAGGATGGTTGTGTATCAGGGCTATCTGTGTGGCACGCTGTATCAGGGCTTCGCGCAGGATGCTGCGTACATCGGCGGTGGTTTGGTCGATGCCGCCGCGGCTGATGCGGGTTTTGTCGATGATGCGGGAAGATTGGTTGAGTAGCAATACCCAGAATTCTTCGTAGGCAAGATCGCAGAGCAGAGGGTGGAAAAGTTCGTAGATGTCTTTAGAGCAACGGACCGTGGCGCGTTCCGGGCGTTCTTGTAGTTTGCGGCGTTTGCCCAGTTCCAATGCTGCCATGATAGTGATGCTTTTGGCCGGGCCAAAGCCTTTGAAGCGGGAGAAATCCCGCACTTCCCATTTTCCTAATTGATTCAGATCATTGCCACATTCGGAGAGCACCCGTTGCATCAGAGTTACTGCGCTTTCCTCTGTGTTTCCTGAACCGATAAGGATGGCAAGAAGTTCGGCGTCGCTCAGAGCCTCTGAGCCTTTCAGCATCATCTTCTCCCGTGGACGGTCTTCTTCCGCCCACTGGTTGATATTTAGTTTTTCCATGCTAATCACTAAACACTAATCGTTCATCACTTATAAAAGTTCTTTTTAAATGCTTCAAATTCATCTTTTCCCCGTATGCAACGGTTCCACCATGCCCGCCAGAAACCGGTCCCGTATCCGATGAGTTGGATGAAAGAAGCGGCGATGGAGTAAATACCGATAAGCAAACTCCGGTTTTGGATGGTGGAGTCAACACATACCAATAGTGCATATAGTGCAATGGGCGTCAGGCTATAAAGACAGAAAGGAGCACCGAGCAACAATATTGCCACTCCGAGCGTGAATGCTGCTGGTAAGAGGTGAACAATCTTCAATGATTCCGGGTACTTCTTATACAGGTTGATACGTGCAATCCCCGAATTGTGCACTTGCTTGAAGAATTTCTTCAGGTCCGTGCGCCGCTTATGATATACCCACGCATCTGGGAACAGCCTGCACTGATAACCGCCTTTGAATATCCGGATACTAAAGTCGATATCTTCTCCGAACCGCATTTTGGAGAAGCCTCCAAGTGCAGTGTATACATCTTGTCTGACTCCCATATTGAAGCTTCGCGGATAGAATTTATCCATTTTCTTTTTTCCACCGCGGATGCCACCGGTGGTAAAGAAAGAAGTCATGGAGTAATTAATAGCTTTCTGTATATCCGTAAAAGATTCATGTGCCCGGTCCGGTCCGCCGAAGGCATCGGCAGGGGAGATTTGGAGTTCTTTCTCGATGGCGGTAAGGTAACCTTCGGGCAGTATGCAGTCGGAATCTAGTATAATCAGATATTCCCCGGTACTTCGTTCGGCGCCATAGTTCCGGCTTTGTCCGGGGCCGGAATTGGGCTTGTTATAATAGTGTATATCCAGTTTTTTCTGATAGTATTCCACTACTTCTTTGCAGGGAACGGATGAACCGTCTTCCACAACCACGACCTCAAAATCGTTGAAGCTTTGCCCGGCCAGGCTGCATAACAGTTCGTCTAACTCGTCGGGACGGTTGTATACGGGGATGATGACGGAGTATTTCATAAATGCATTAATCTTTTAATTCGTCACCAACTTGGTGACTGTTATATTCGTTGTCTGTCTTTATCTGTTTACTCATGGTTGCAATTGGGTTGCTTGTTGCTTACAAAGATAAACCATTATTTTTCGATAATTACTCCGATTGTATATTCTTTTACTGACTATATAAAAAAAACTGCCCGCCGGAAGTGTTTGATTCTCCTGGCAGACAGCTTATATATGTATGAAATGATCCGTCTTATACTTTCACGCGGCTTACGTAAGAACCATCACGGGTATCGATTTCGATAGTTTCGCCTTCGCTGATGAATAAAGGAACCCGTACCGTAGCACCTGACTCAACAGTTGCAGGTTTCAGAGTGTTGGTAGCTGTATCACCTTTTACACCCGGTTCAGTATAAGTAATCTTCTGCTGAACCTTGATAGGCATGTCAGCGTAAAGAACAGTTTCGGTAGAAGCGTCCGATACAACTTCCAAAACTGAACCTTCCATCAGGAAGTCAACACCGTTGATGAGGTCGTGAGCAATAGGATGTTGGTCAAAAGTTTCCTGATTCATGAAGATATAGTCTTCACCTTCTTTATATAAGTACTGATAAGGACGACGCTCTACACGTACATCTTCCAGCTTTTCGCCGATATTGAAGCGACGTTCGAGTACATAGCCGTTTACTACGTCTTTCAGTTTGACACGCATAAAAGTGTTACCTTTTCCCGGTTTTACATGCAGGAATTCGATACAGAAATACAGCTTGCCATCCATGCGGATGCAAGTTCCATTTTTAATGTCTTGGGCATTAATCATACTAATATTTTTTATTTTAGATGTTATATAATTTGTCTCCAGTGAGCTTTGCGGGTACAAAAGTAATGGAAATCAGTAAAAAACGCAAAAAGTTTTGAGAGAAAAAGACTTAACTCTTGGTTATTTTGAAAAAAGTCCCTATTTTTGCAGCCCGATTACGTGAAATAATAACATAAAACAATATACAGTAATGAAAAGAACATTTCAACCCTCTAACAGAAAGAGAAAAAACAAACACGGTTTCCGTGAGAGAATGGCATCGGCTAATGGTCGTAGAGTGTTAGCTGCTCGCCGTGCAAAAGGCAGAAAGAAACTGACTGTTTCTGATGAGTACAATGGACAGAAGTGGTAATCACTAGTCATCAGAAGAAACAAAAAGGCGAAGAGTTATTCTTCGCCTTTTTGTTTCTTCTGATTTTTAATTTGCTAATAGAATGTTAAAACATTCAGCTGTTTATTCTTGTTTGTTGCTTTTTTGCTTTTCTTTGTGATATGAATCAGTATTTGTAGACAAGCTGTGTATAATATGGGAATATATTCGGGAAATGAACCCCCCGGATGAAAATAATAAGGTTGTTGAAATCTATAGGAGTGGGGATTATAGTTGCAACAATTCCGGCAATGATAAGTGTCCTAACATCATGAGGTAGGACATTTTTCATTGCCTACTATTCAAAAATTCAACTATTTTGTCGTATCTTTGGCGCATATTAACAGCAAAGCGTATGACTATTAAAGAATTCTTTTCTTTTAAAACAAATAAATTTTTCTGGCTGAATATTGTTGCCATGATTGTGGTAGTGGTAGTAATGATATTCGGTGTGCTGAAATGGATGGATGTGTACACCCATCATGGAGAAACTGTGGTTGTGCCTGATGTGAAAGGTATGACTACGGAAGAGGCTGCAAAGATGTTCCGCAATCGTGGATTGGTGGCGGTGATCTCGGATACTAAGTATGTTAAGGATAAAGCGGCAGGAATTATTCTTGAACTGAAGCCGGGGGTCGGTGAGAAAGTTAAAGAAGGACGTACGGTCTATCTGACGGTTAATACCTTGGATGTGCCGTTGCGTGTGATTCCGGATGTTGCTGATAACAGTTCTCTTCGCCAAGCACAGGCTAAGTTGCTGAGTGCCGGGTTTAAATTGAACGAAGTACAGTTGGTCAATGGAGAGAAAGACTGGGTGTATGGTGTGAAATATCAGGGACGCCAATTAACGGTAGGGGAGAAAATCCCTATGGGAGCCTCCTTGACATTAATGGTAGGAGATGGAGCCGGTGATACAGTGGAAGAAGATTCTATTGATATCGATCTAGACACGGAAGAGCCGGTGGCGTCAGAATCATCATCCACACAAGATGATAGTTGGTTTTAATTGATAAACAACAGAAACAGACTCGCATGATAGAGGAAGAACTTCCTGATGAATTGGAAAATGACTTGGATGATATAGAACCTGTCGGTGACGAATCGCAACTCTACGAACACTTCCGTGTAGTGGTAGATAAGGGGCAGGCGATGGTCAGAGTCGACAAATATCTATTCGAACGTATTGTCAACGCTTCGCGTAACCGCATTCAGAAGGCTGCCGAAGACGGATTCGTTATGGCTAACGGCAAGCCGGTGAAGAGTAGCTATAAGGTGAAGCCGTTGGATGTCATTACTGTGGTAATGGATCGTCCGCGTTATGAAAATGAAATTATTCCTGAAGATATTCCTCTTAATATCGTATATGAAGATAAGTATGTAATGGTTGTGAATAAGCCTGCAGGGCTGGTAGTACATCCGGGACACGGAAACTATCACGGCACTTTGGTGAATGCACTGGCCTGGCACATGAAAGATGTGCCTGATTATGATGCTAATGACCCTCACGTCGGGCTTGTTCATCGGATTGATAAAGATACTTCCGGGTTGCTGGTGATTGCCAAAACACCGGATGCTAAAACAAATCTGGGATTGCAGTTCTTTAATAAGACAACCAAACGCAAGTACCGTGCTTTGGTGTGGGGAACTGTGGAACAGGATGAAGGAACGATTGTCGGTAACATTGCCCGTAATCCGAAGGACCGGATGCAAATGGCGGTGATGTCCGACCCGGCAGTAGGAAAACATGCCGTAACTCATTATCGGGTATTGGAACGGTTGGGATATGTCACTTTGGTGGAGTGCATACTTGAAACCGGACGTACTCATCAGATTCGTGTTCACATGAGCAGTATTGGACATCCTTTGGTGGGAGATTTTGTATATGGTCCGAAAAAATGTCCATTTCCAAATCTGGAGGGTCAGACTCTACATGCAATGGTACTTGGATTTGTACATCCTGTCACAAAGGAGTATCTGGAATTTACAGCACCGCTTCCACAATATTTTGAAAAATTACAAAAAAAACTCATATAATTTATGCAAATTTTATATACAAAACAAAAAAAATAGATTATAATAAATATAATCAGAAACATCAAGAAATATCAATGGAGAGGAGTGCATGAATATGACGAATCATACAGTTATTACAATCGGAAGACAGCTCGGAAGTGGTGGTAAGGAAGTAGGATTGCAGTTGGCAGAAGAACTTGGAATTAAATGCTATGATAAAGAACTTTTGGAACGTGCAGCAAAAGACAGTGGATTATGTCAGGAATTATTTGAAAATAATGATGAAAAACCTACAAATAGTTTCCTGTATTCTCTGGTGATGGATACATACTCTTTTGGATATTCTTCAGCGGCATTTGCAGATATGCCAATTAATCATAAGGTGTTTTTAGCTCAGTTCGATACGATTAAAAATATTGCAAAAGAAGGACCTTGTGTTATTGTAGGAAGATGTGCGGATTATGCATTATCAGAATTTGATAATATGTTAAGTGTGTTTGTTCATGCAGATTTAGAAAAAAGAATCCGTCGTGTGGCACGAAAAAATGAATTGACAGATGCGACTGCAAAGGACCGCATTCAGAAAACAGATAAACGCCGTGCAAGCTATTATAACTATTATACAAGTGGGAGATTGTCACAAATCTATCGGCATAGTGAAAAAGGACGGACAGAAGTGATTCAGACAAATGCTTATCATTTTGTAAACG
>OGIE01001694.1_pt1 | contig 29897 bp, 20 predicted proteins | sample 1571581 | NCBI WGS metagenome assembly OGIE01 (sample SAMEA2582021, study PRJEB24529) | metagenome | biome: Human gut stool | place: China | collected 2011 | reverse complement strand
ATAAATTTAATACTTTTATCGCTATGTTTCTAATTATAAGTGAAATATATTTATTTTTATTTCGAACTCACGTTATTAACCTTTCTGATCTTAAGCCTAATGGTCAGCCACAAAGATATGATGGTGATTGGTGTTGGACACAGTATGCTAGATATTTGACGCCAAGATCAGAAGTTCAAAATGTCATTGATGCAAAATTGCATCCTGCAAAAGAAACTTCAATTGACGAGTCTGATATTCATAAGTTCAAGGCCTTGCTTCAAACAAGTTTGACTAATTCTACATATAAAGTTCGAATGGACGAAACCTTAAAGTTCTGTAGAGATTGTCAGGCAGAAGCATTGAGTTATACCAAGGTTTATGAATATATCAAAGATTTATTAAAAGAGTAACCATATGAATATTGATAAAATTACAAAGCAATACAATAAGGCTCTTGAGATAAAAAAAGGTGATAAATATGCCGAAACTCTTAAATTAGAGCTTAGCAAGCAAGAGTGGCAAGATGAGCTTAACGCAATTGAGGAAAGGATTTCAAACATCCTTACCAAAAAAGATTTTGAAAAATGCACAAAGCAACTTGAACAGTTATTTGATTCTTTGTATGAAAAAATGACAGCTCCAGGGTTAGATGCATTTGTGTCATGGGTTGAGGAACATACAAAGAATAACGAAAATAATATTGCTAAATTGCGAGATTTCCTAAAAGGTAATTATGAAACATATTCTTCTAGAATTGATTCAATATTAAGTACACTTGCAAACATTTCTTTTGATGATGACAAGTGTATATTTAATAAAATCATCTCTGAATTTAATAAAAAGTTGAAATCAGATGTCTCAGCATTTGTTAATAAGCCAGATGAATTTGAGAATAATATTGATGGATTCTTGACAGATTTAGAGGATGAATTTGTTGGTTTAGCAGACATTTCTGAATTGGCTTATACAAAGGTAGAAGATCTATATACGGAAGAACAAAAGAATGATGAGACAATATCATTCTATTCCGAAATAATTAAGCAGTCTATAAAAAATGGACAGAATCTTACAGCACTTAATGAGTCCGAAAATAAGTCAAAACTATACTTGCGAGTAAGAAACAGAATCGCGTCTATTAAGAAAGTAATAACCATACTTTCTGATACTGGCATCTCAAGTAATTCGGATGATACACTTAAGCAACTTTTCAAGAAGTTCGATGACACCATGTTGGCAACAAAAGGAGATGTAGCTGAATGCTTGAATAATTTTATTAAGAATACTTGGAATGATATTGAAGCCAAGTACATTGACATAAAAGAATTCTATGCAGAAGATGAATTGTCGTTTAATAAAACTTGGGATGGATTCGAAAAAGAAGGTGAGATAGATCTGCTCATAAAGAATTACAAGACAGTAAGAAACGCTAATGTACTACCACAGATACTTACTGTGAAATTTGAGGAAATCGTTCCAAAACTAAACAAATGTCATAATGAAATTGCAAAGCTCCATAGTTCAGAAATAAAGATTTTTGACGAAGTAAAAGACTGCTTTGATGAATTCTTGGCAAACTATAACAAGACCAAAAAAGCTATGTTGGAAAAGATTGCAAAAACTCATCCAGAATTACAAAATGATATTGACTCAATATATGATTCTGAAAATGGAACTCTGGCAACAATTGTGAATGGTTTAGGGCCACTCTCTGATTTTATGAATTCTATTTCTGATGAAACTTTAGATACAATGCTTGAGGATAAGAATAAAACTCAGCAGATATTTGAAGACATCATGAAAAAATCTGGATTGGAAACAGAGATAAACTGGCTTCAACAAAAAGAGTCTTTAGAGTTAACGCCATCTGATTTAGATCATGACTATCTCCGAAAACTATTGGAGTGTGGACTTATTAAATTATCATATACAAAAGAATACTAATAATGACAAATATTGATATAATTCAGGCATTGGATAACATACGAATAAACAATTTGTATGTGCACAATTCAGAACTTGAAGGTGCAAAGTTCTCGAACGAGAAGTTGAAAGATCGAAAAGTGTATTTGGTAGAAACGCTTGCTGTAATCAATGCACTTGTTGAGCGTGGCACAATGATGTTGTATGGAGGACATGGCGGAGGAAAAACCACCTTGTCTAAGTATTTAGGTCAGTTGTTTTGCCATCTTACCAAGGAAAAGATTGAAGATTGTATATTGAGAGGACATCCACAATTGACAGAAGAAAAAATCCTTGGTAGTTTAGATTTTGCTCAAATGACAGGAAACAAACCACTTGATAATGGTAAGTTGTCAGTGGTCTGGAACGAATTTGTCACATCAAGATGGAAAATCATTGATGAGATAAATCGTTTATCTCCATACGCACAAAATATTCTATTGTCATTGCTCGCAGAAGGGTCAGTAAAATATCATGATCAGAGTATGATTGTTCCTGCTTTCACCCTGTTTGCAACCTTGAACCCAAAGGACAATGCGAACACAGAATTGTCTTTGCCATTCAAGGATAGATTTGCTCTTGCACTTCCGATAACCATGCCTGATTATGACAGTTTCAGTACTATTGGAAAACGAGATAAATCATCTTATAATGATCGTATTGAGGAATATCTTCAGGATGTTAATCTAGAAGAACTTCAAGAAATTGTTAAGAATATTCCATATACAGAAGAAGCCGAATTGTTTATCAACTACATAATTGCTTCATATCGCCTATGTGAAAGAGCCTTTAAGGAGTCTAATGATAACTTGTCTGTTGACAAGATTCTTTGTGAGAATTGTCATATGTGTGCACCAGAAAAAGTGTGCTCAAAAATCAAGTTACCACTAAGCGTCAGAGTAAAAGAAGACCTGTACAGATATGGAAAAGCTCTTGCATGGTTCCTTGGAAACAGAGAAGTCAATGTAAATCATATTGAGGTTTTAGCCCCATATATGATTTGGCATAGAGCTGTTCTGAGCAAAAAGTATGTGTCAACTTTAACTGAACATTGGAAAAATACAAATTCAGGGAAGCAAACATCCATTTTTATAACAAATATTGATTTAGATGGAACTCGAAATATCATACAAATGATCAAAAATGAGTTTGATGGTATTAAAGATCTTCTTATGGGTTTTGAAAGAGTTAAGACAGGAACACTTTCAGTTCCAGAATTCAATGAGTATCTTAAAGAAATAAGAGACTCATCATATAATTCTCTTGTAATATCTGCAGAGATTGTTCCAGTCTTAAATGAAAAATATGCTCCAGTTTATGATAAGATTGTGTCCTATAACAACCAGATAGATAACTCAAAAGGTGACATTTCGAAGCTTAAGGCTATAAAATCAGAATTAGCATTTAGATATGATATTCCCAATCGACAGTACATTTCAGAGCGAGTTAACCGTTCTATCAAAAAGATAGAAATAAAGGAATATACATTTAAGCTCGAAAAAGATTCAATAATATCGAATCCTCAACTGTCATCTCTTATTCAAGCGGTTATTCCTGGTACCGATCTTGCAAATGGTGACATACAAAAAGTAAAACCATTTAAGTTGTTGGATATTACACGAGATGCATGCGACTTGTCAGTTAAGAGATTGAAAAAATATATCTTTACCTACCAAGGGGACGAAGATTCTGAATTATTCAAATACTTACAAGCAAACAATGTCAATTGATATTGAAACATATAGATTGAAAGCCCAAGAAGCAATTGAGTATGTATTCGTCAAGGAGTATCACAATTCCTTGGGGATTCCTATGCCTATTGTCAAAATGCTTTTGCCGGATGATGCTAATTATTCAACTGGGCAATACTATATTACTATAGATAAGACTTGGCAGATTCATCTTAATTTCGGAAAACTTCCTATAAGTTATCATGAGTTTCAGAATGAAGTAAAAGTACTTACAAGACATGAAATAGAGCACTATATGTGTTGCCCATTTGATGTAATTACTCATTTTAGAATGCTAAAAAGAATTAGAGATGTTTATTATAAGCATTTCTCTCATCTTGGTATAAATATCGAGTATGCGTGTGGAGCAATTTCAAATCAAGCAGCTGATATTATTGTTGATACAAAAAACTATTATAGACATAGTAAAGAAACTTTAAAGAGTGAAATCGATTGGATAAAAATAGGTGCAAATATCAGTGCTTGTCCAAGGCATTGCAAATTAATGTTTCTAACAAAAGAGGCAATTTGGAAAGAAGATCTTGGTATAAATGAAACTGATCCTGAATTTTTAAAAATTGTCCATCAATTAGCTGATTCATTCACGAAAAACGGCATAGAAGATAAATCGTCATTTTTAGATAAAGTTGAAGAATATGCAGAAATATTCTTTAAACTATATGTTGAAGACCAAAAGAATCTCCAGCAGAGTAGTCAACAAGGATCTCAGCAACAGAACGGTCAACAGGGATCACAGCAACAGAGCGGTCAGCAGGGACCACAGCAACAGAGCGGTCAACAGGGATCACAGCAACAGAGCGGTCAATGGGGTGTTGGTAGACCTAAAGATGGCGATGAACACGGAAATGCTTTTGTTTTTGCGGATCCTGATAAAGTCAAAGAAGCAATAGAAGTACTCGCAGAAGAAACCTCTGTAGAAGAGTTCATCGACCTATTAGCAATTGCTGGTATTATAGGTATGTCTGATAAGCAGAAGGGAGTTCTTTGGTTTAATGTTCAAAGTGCTAATATCATACCAATTGTTGAATTTTCGAATACAGGAAACAAGTCTTCATATACATATCCCTCTGTATGGAGAATTGGTGACCCAATAGAGGAGCTGGATTTAATGTTAACATATATGACATCTCCACGACTTATTCCTGGAATGACTACAAAAAAGTGGGGATATGTATCTAATGATGATAATGGTACTGAAAGCAAACAAATGGATTTGTTGTTGGTCGTTGATACATCCGGTAGTATGGGGTCTGCGATGAAGGAATCTGCTAATATGCATCAGGCTGTTCTTGCATCATATGGTATTTTATCATACTTTGAATCAACAAAAAGCAAGGTTGCATTTATAGGATTTAGTGATAAAATTGATGCATACGTTGATTGGAGTGATAAATATGATGACGTAAGGGAGCGTCTATTAACAAATGGTCACGGTGGAACTAAGTTTCCAATTTCAAGAATTAAATCAACGTTAGACGTAAGATCTAGAGATCTAGTTACCGTGTTGATTACAAATGGTGACTTAGGCAATATCAATGAATCTGTAAGCTATTTCCGTGATTATTTGAATGATGATAATAAGTTATATATATTTTTACTTGGTGGTTCAAAATCTCTACATAGCTATGAACCATTAAAGAATATTGGCGCTAAAATTTATAATGCAAATAATGCAAACGAATTTTGCGATATGGTTTTAACCGATATGGAATAAGAGGTAAGTATATGAAACAGATAGAACTCGTCGTTGGTGGCATAACCAAGCTGGCAGTTGATGCAATCGTTAATGCAGCTAACCGCTCGTTGTTAGATGGTGGAGGAGTGGATGGTGCTATTCATCGTGCTGCAGGTCGCGAACTCTTGAAGGAGTGCATGACTCTTGCGGTTGCGAAACTGGTCAGAGTAAGATAACAGGGGCATATAACTTGCCTTGCAAGTATGTAATCCATACCGTCGGACCTGTTTTTATGGTAATGGTGACGAGTCTCAGTTGCTGGTTTCATGCTATAAGACTGCACTTGACATTGCTAAGGAAAAGAGCATTAAGAGTATCGCTTTCCCTTGTATTAGTACTGGTGTGTATGGCTATCCAAAGGCAGAGGCTGCTTAGATTGCGTTGAAGGCAATCCATGAGAGTGACTTTGATGGTAAAGTAATCATCTGTTGTTTCTGTGAGTCAGATGCTACATATTATAAAATATAAAGGGGAATCGTTATGTTCGATAGAACTCTAAACATTTAAATAAATAGTAGGTCAATACGTTATATATAAAATGGAAGTACTAGACATTCACCAACTGATAGGCGGGGTAACAAAATATGATAAGAAGGGGGCTCTGGAGGTGAAGAAACCGAAAAGTTGGTGTAAGAGTGTGAGCACCTTTGCCAATGGTATTGGTGGCAGACTCATTTGGGGTATTGCTAATGATAAAACTATCGATCGGTCTTGATGACGTAAAAGATGATGCGGAGAAGATCAGCAAAGCTATCAAGTCTCACATTGATCCAATACCTGATTCAACCTCTCGTTCGCAAAGGCTGAAGACAAGGAGTTCGTTGTACTCACAGTGATGCCTGGTGCTCAGATATCTTATTATAACATAGATGATGGACCGATGTAGGCATTTGTTCGTGTTGGTAACTAGAGTGTAGTAGCTAGTATCTTGAAGCACAAAGAACTGGTGCTGAAGGGTAGTAACATGTCGTATGAGCCTTGTGTATTGTTGGAAGTTCGTGGATATGGTATTTACCGTGCTTCGTGCCACATACTTTAAGCGCACTAAACGTTTGTTTGAGAATAGCGACTATGAATCATTCGGCATTATCAACGAGAAGTGTGAACTGATTAATACTGGTGCTCTGCTCGCAGACTATCCTCCTGTTCGCCACTCACATTTGTTCTGTACTCGCTGGAATGAACTTGACAAGGCTAATGGTATGGTGGTTAATTTTTGAATAAAATTATCATTGAAAGATATTTTACCAAAATAAATTGAACAATATTAGCTTTTCACATTGAATTTTGATATATTTGCATTAAACTACAAATTATTTCAATTATGAAGCAATTGAATAGGATTAAAATAGTCCTTGTTGAAAAGAATAAAACGGCTAAATGGCTCTCTGAGCAAGTTGGTAGGAATGTGACATCTGTTTCTCGTTGGTGTACTAATGCTTCACAACCAGATTTGGAAACATTATTTCGCATAGCGGAACTTTTGGATGTTGATGTAAGAGAATTGCTTCATGTAGAAAAGGATAAATCTAAATAAGTATATCAAGATGGCTATTCCGGTAAACATAGAAGACTTGCTTCATAAGCGTAAAATAGAATCCACCCGTATTGAGTTTAAAACAGGATGGAATCCAGATAAAATTTATCGCACCATTTGTGCTTTCGCTAATGATTTTGATAACATTGGCGGAGGATACATCATCGTAGGTGTTCAAGAAGAAGAAAACACAGGTATCGCAAAACGGCCAGTGACAGGTATTCCTATAGAGGAACTTGATAAGATACAACGTGATATGGTTGGGTTCAATCATAAGATTGAGCCATTCTATTTGCCACGAATCGACATGCAGGAGATTGACGGGAAATACGTTTTGCTTATTTGGGTGCCAGCTGGAGTGAACCGTCCTTATAATGTACGTGAACGAGTTACAGCAAGTAATCAGTCGCCATGTAAGTGGTATGTTCGTAGTGGAACCAATACTATTGAGGCGAGAGGTGAAGTCTTAGATGAATTGCGTGAGATGGCGAATCGTACTCCATTTGATGAAAGGGGTAATGAGAGTATAGAGATAACAGATATTTCAAGAGCCTTGGTTCTGGATTACTTGCAAACAGTCAACAGTCGTTTGGTTGCTGATTTCGAAAAGCTGTCCCTGTTCGAGTTGTTGTCGCAAATGGACCTGCTGGTAGGGCCCGTTGAACGTCAACTAGTCAAGAATGTGGCCGCTATGATGTTCTGTAAGAATCCTGCCAAATTTTTCCCGACAACACAAGTAGATATTGTTATCTTTCCCGAGGGCTGCATTAAGAATCCCAATAACATGATTGAGGTTCCAAAGATTGTTGGCCCTGTTCCCGATATGATAAAACAGGCATTGGACTATATCAAAACGAATGTTATCAAGAAACGTATCATTAAGCAGAAAGACAAGGCTGAATCTATAATCTTCTTCAACTATCCTTATCAAGCAATTGAAGAGGCAGTCGTTAATGCTTTGTATCATAGAGATTATCAAGAACGAGAACCGGTTGAGATTACGATTGAGCCAGAAAAGATTTCCATTCTTAGTTATGCCGGTCCGGACCGTTCCATCAGCATTGATGCTATCCAAAAGGCTGAACGTCTGAAGTCACGCCGCTACCGTAATCGTCGTTTGGGCGATTATCTCAAAGAGCTTCAGTTGTCCGAAGGTAGAGGAACCGGTATCCCAACCATACAAGACGAATTAAGAAGAAATGGCTCTGCTCCTGCTGTGATTGAGACAAATGAAGAGAGAAGTTATTTCTTGATTGAGATTCCTTGTAGAGAAGGTTTTGGTGATAGAGTCTTGATTGGGGATGATTTTATTTCCTCAGATGGTGATAAGATAAATGATAAGATAAATGATAAGATAAAAAGTGTCCTGTTAAAGATTTCAGAACTAGGAATAGCTAAAAGAAAAGACTTGCATGATGCAATAAAAATATCAATGCCTACTATTGATAGAATCCTTAAGCAACTTATTTCAGAAGATCTTAATTTGATTGAGTATCAAGGTTCGCGTAAAACAGGCGGTTATGTATTGACAGAGAAAGGCAAAGCCTTTATAAAATCAATGAATGAATAATATGTCAAAAAAACAAGAAATAATAGGACTAATTGATGCGGATCTACTTGATAATGGTACGCGTCACCCAAATCTTGTATTACTAAAATTGGCAGGATTTTTCCAAGATAATGGAATTCCATTTGAATTAATTCTTGATCCTCAGGCAAATACTTTACATTATACAAGAATATATTTGTCTTGTGTCTTTACGTTTACCAAATTACCAGAACTATATATACGATCAAAAGGAACACCGGAAGAAAAGAAGTTTAAATGTGGAGGAACTGGATTTTATGCCAATGAAGTAAGTGTAATGGAATATCGTAGAAAACGTGAACAAGATATGAACCAATTAGAACATGATGAATTCCTAAATACTCTTAGAAACTTTCATGGAGGTAAAGAGTATGGGATTAGCATGTCTCGTCAGATGCCTTACTATCATTTATATGATCAATTTATTAATCAACAAGTTAAGAAAGGTTTTAAACGAGAAAAATTTAAAGATTATCAAAAATATTCAATAGGTTTTTTAACCCGTGGTTGTGTAAGACATTGTCCATTCTGTGTTAATAAACTAGAGAATTGTATATTACCATATTCTAAATTACAATGGTTCTTGGATGATGAGAAAGATAAAAACGGAAAACTTGTTCGGCCATATATCTATTTATGGGATGACAATTTTCTTGCTTCTGACCCATCTATTTGGAGACCACTACTGAAGCAACTTATAGAGACTAAACGCCCATTTCAATTCCGGCAAGGTCTTGATGAACGCATGTTAGCAGAAAGTCCTTATGGCGAAGAAATGGCAGAAATGTTATCACGGTCGCGTTATCATGGTGATTTTATTTTTGCTTTTGATAATTGGAAAGATCATGATATAATTGAAAAATCACTTAAAATCTGGAAACGTTACAATCCAAAGAAAGGTACAAAGTTCTATTTGTTTTGTGGTTTTAAACAGTCTCCAACAAAAGTAGATATATTTTATAAAGACATTTGGGAATTATTTCAAAGAATTAAAATACTCATGCAATATGGATGTGTTGGATATGTGATGAGGCATGAAGACTATCATAATGCCCCAGTATCAAATTTTTATGTACAAATTGCCAGATGGTGTAACCAGCAGCAGTTTTACAAAAAAATGTCTTTTTGGCAATTTTGTTATAGAAATCAATCTTATTGGGAAGAAAAGACATTAAAAATAACTACACGGCCAAAGCTAAAAACATTCGATGAATTTGAACAAGATATAAGAGATGGATATTACGATAGAGTCAAAATGTGTTTATCATTAAAGTCTCTAATAAAAGTTCTAGAAATGTTTCCTAATCATAGGGCAGAATTGATAGACATGTTTAACTATTCAATGTCCGAACTTGTAGACGAAAATCTTTGGAAGTAATCAAATTATAAATAACTCACAACAATATGGCAATCATTATTAAATCTCATAAAGATACTCTTCTAATTGACTCTACTATTGGTATTAATTACAATAGTGGTAATGTACTTCAGGGAGAAAAAGATATGTATGAACGTATTGTACGAGATTGTGAAGCAAGTTCTTTGACATGGTATATGTGTATGATAAAACTTTCAACATACCATATGGAGGTCAAAATGAAATACAGATTGATTTTCTCCTTATATGCCAAGAAGGTGCAATTATTGTTGAAGTTAAAGGTGGTATAATTGAGTTGATAAGGGGGTTCTTTTATTATAGCTATAAAGGGGTCTTAAGGGAAATGAGTAGAACACCATTTAAGCAAGCTCATGATTATAAATGGGCATTGTTAAATAATGGGATATTAAATAAGGATCAAATATTTGTTGATTATGTATGTGCTTTCCCTCATAGTACTCTTGACATATCACGTGACTCTTCTCAAATCAACCTTTCTCATAAACTTTGGAATAAGTTAGATCAAGATAGTGATAATTCTTTTGCAGACTTCTGTTTAAGTGTAATTCGTAAAAATAAACGTTCTAAACGTATAATATCAAAGACAGAATTACAGTCTATTGTAAACTCACTTGCTCCATCAATTGAAGATCGTTATAAATATTCACTAACTTCGCTTCGCGAAGTTTTGGATTGGTTACAGATTGACAATCTAAGTATTCTAGAAGGTTTGAGAAAAAATCCTAGAATATTAATTGAGGGTGGACCAGGAAAAACCACTATGGCTAAAGCATTTATTAAAAGACATAGTGGTCTTAAGGGGTTATATCTATGTTGGACAGGACTGCTAGCAAGTAAGGTTCGGCTTGATTTAGATAAAGAACGATTAAGTTCATGTACTGTCAAAACATTCAATAATTATATCAAGGAAATAACAAATATAGAACTTAATATTAAAAGTGATAATAGTCAATATGATGTTTACAAACTTTTAAGCAAAGAACTCAGTAAAATTACTAAGGTAGATTATGACTATATTATTATTGATGAAGCACAAGATGTCATTGATAAAGGTGTTGATATTGTGCTCAATGAACTATTAAGTTCACAACACAATGGTCTTAAACAAGGACGATATCTAGTATTTTATGATCTTGAACAAGGATATAATAATGTTAGTCGAAATTTGAATGAAAATATTAATAAAATAGCAAAATACGCAGCATGCTTCATACTTGATGAGAACAAACGTGTTCCTACAAATAAACTTATTGTAGAATATGCCAATAAAGTATTGTCAGTTGAACATTGCCAGGAAGCTTTTGAGTTATATTTAGATTCTCTTAAAGGAAATGATATAGCAGGACTTACAATATCTTTCCATGATAATGTAAGAGAAGTAAAAAAAACTATTAAAGAACACACCAAACATCTATTTCAATATTGCGGAGAAATTTCTTCTACAACATTGCTGATACATTCTGATTTTAAATATAAAGAAAATGAAGATGATGATTCAGTATATGATATAATAGCAGAAATGGAGTCATTTCTTGAAGTTTTATCTGAAAAAACTATAGAAAGGAAGTCTAAGGAATTGTTAGCCTTTACAACGATACTTAAATATAAGGGTTTAGAGGATAACAATATAATACTTGTCATCCCAGCTTCAAAGATCAAGAGTTCATGGGATAATTTTCTATTCGAAATTTATGTCGGTATGACACGGGCAATCATGAATTTGGACATTATTATTCTTAAATCTAATTAATATGTTACACGACAACTTTATAAAAACAGCAAAACAGGAAAGCCATGAATTCAAGGCTCTTTTGAATATACTATCTTCTCTTAATTTACATACTAAAGAAGGTAGAAAGTTGTTGTGTGTTCTGAATAATATTATTGATTATTACATTAACAGAGAAGTGGAATATAGTGATGATGTCAAAATGCCTATAGTATATTTCCCATTATGTGAAGATTGGGCTCAGATGTTATGTGAGGAATTTGTTGCATTAAAGATGTCGTTACTTTGGGGTAAAAGCACTCGTACAAATATACTTTCCTCATATAAGTCAAAGCCATTTATATATTTGCCAGAAAAAGTTAATAAAAAGGAGCGTGAAGCATGTTCTAAACATTTTAGATTTAAACGGGATGTTGCAAAATACTTAACAGATGACATTTTAGATATGCCTTCCAACGCAAATGAGAAATGTTTCTTTTATAGTCGTACTTTATCTGATGAATATAAGCTCTCATTAAAGACTAAAGGACATTATCATTTTATTCAAGATGTAGTTGGAGATTCTTTTTCAACAGAAAAATCTCTAATCATTTTAAATGGAGATGAGGATGAAGTATATAAAAAAATAGAACAAAATGATGGGAGGTTTAAAATCCCCCATATATTCCTTTTTCTTCAGAAAAATATTGATGGGCGTAACATTCAATTATGTATGAAAATGCAACGCTCAACAATTAAAGAATATAATGAAGACTATGATGCTGGTATTCATAATGTTATAGCATTTTTATTTTCGCAAAAACCTTATAGACTACAGAGGATATACGAAAATAAACACAGTTTAGTAGAACGCTGGCAACGTGAAAAATTTGCTGAAACGCGTGATTTTATATCATTCACAAAAGCAGAAATGGATTACTTATTTGAACGTCAAGAACCATGTATTGATTTCTATGAATTAGGATGTGAAATAAATGCAGAAGAATACCAAATAAAGAATACATTTGATTTTATGATTCAAGATATTGCTCATGAAGTAAAACTACGGAATGAATTGGCGATTTGTTTTACAGATCAAAGTTTATCAAAGATAAAAGAGGAGATTCTAAACCTTAATTCTGAGGTAAATGAAGAGTATACAGATTATTTTTTACAACTTATTCATAATAAATACAAAACAGAACTTACAGAAATCTTATATAACTGGATAAAATTCCATGAGATTGCAGTAGTTTTGGATTACAACATAGATGTGTATTATAAAAAACAATTAAAATTCTTCTTACAGTCTAAATGTGGTGCATCTTCGGTTAATTTTTATACATTTAAGAATTTTAAAGCTCATAAAGATGGCTTAGTTTTCTTAAATTCAATACATGAACAAAAGATCCTTGTTCTATCAATGCTTAATCATTGTACGGGACGGAGTTGGGCAATATATCCAAACTCTTTTGATCAGTATCATCTTAATCCTGGACAAAGTGTTCTACAAATAAATAATAAGATTGTATTTGATCCTCGTTATAGTTGGTATTCTTATCGCTATGAAGAACAATTAAGATTACTTCTAAATTCAAACTATCGTGTTAGATACGTGAAAAACGGTATACAGCTTCCTGATAAACCGATAAAAATAGGTATTGAGCCCAAAGAAGATGAAGATGAACAAAATGTTCGTGACAGGCAATCAGGAGTTGAACAAAACAGAGTGAAAGTTTCATTTGGACCACGTCAGCATAAAGTGTTAGATGAATATGATTTTGTTTTATGTAAATATATGGATGAAATTTCAATTTGTACAATTCTAGATGTTTTACGTGATTTTGAAGACCCAACAGTTATTTCAATTCAACCATTGACAGATTTTTATCAACCACTTGAAGATCTTCTTGATAATGAGGAGCGTAGAGCAGGTGAAGGTGAATTAATGATACGAAATAATCCAAAGTATTGCTTAACTGATGAAGAGAAACTATCAAGCCGAGAAATGTGGAAGATCCTTTTAGGGCATCGAGTAGCACAATATGGAGAACAAGTTGTTTATAATGATATAATGAAACCACTTCTTCCAGCTGAAAGGATACAATTTATTTCATTTAAACGATGGTTAGACACATCTGAAAATTCAGTACTTCCTCGTAGTAGACGTATGCAAAAGAGAGTGATTGAAGAATATCTTCAAATAGAGGGATTATATACTCGAATGTTAAGACATAGAAAGTCAAGAATAAGTACAAATACTGAAGGTAAAAATATAATTTTCAGGACATTTTTAATTCACTGTTTACTTGAAACAGACATGAAGAAAGCCTATAAAGAGTTAAGTAATGAAGTTCTTGATTATCTTAATATTGGTAGTGAAAATGATATTAAGATTATTTTAGATCTTATAAAAGACGGCACTATAAAATTTAGACTAATTAAATCCATAAGTTATGATCAAAGATAAAAGAAATTCATTGGAATCTTTCATTAAGGAACAGTTAATAGGTCCAGGTGGTTGCGGAAATAATTTTGGAGTATATGTTTCTAATGAAAATGAGAAAGAACTTGTATGTGAAGTACTTAATACAACGCCAGGCTCTATTTATAGTACAGGCATTCTTTTCCCACGAAAAGATAATCAGTCATTATTTATGTCTGATCTAAAATACGAAATGAACGACGATGAAAATATTGGTGATGAAAATTTATCAGATGAGGATTCGGACGAACAAGGAGATGACATGAGGGATTTAGGAAATCAAGAAGAGGATGAAGATATTAATTCGCTAAGTCGTAGATTCCCTGATAGAATAGGTATATCTTGTTGTGTTAAAAACATTAAATCTTTAACTTCGAGTACTAAAATAACAATTTCAGGACGTTATTATAAAAAATTATCTGAGAAAACACGTTTATATGTAAATATAGAAGATTATGATTTTTTTGAGAAAGTATATTCTATAGAAAAATGTAAAGATTTATTTTCTCAGTATTTCAGATACCAAGACAAAAAACTAAGTTTGTTAAAAGTTATAAATAAAGCACAGGACTTGAAGGATTTTCGCGATAAAATGCGAGAACTTAATAAATATTTTTGTTCAATTATAGCTAAAAATCCTAATGGAGAATATGATTCAATTTATACAGATAGCTCTTTCCAAGATAAAAACAAATTTTTAAGTGCATATAAAGAACGACTATTTAAATCCCTAAAATACGTAAACAGAGAAGGTGAATATTTGAGTCCGGATAAGGTTGCAGAACATAAAGTTCGTATTGCAAAAATAGAACAATATGAAACTTTTTTATCTTATTTTGAAGATATACTATCCATATGTGATTCTAAAGGATTCGGGTTCTGGGTAGGAACAAACTTTTGTAAAGAAATTGATTTATCAGCATTTGCTTTTGATTTTGAATCAGGGAAGAGAAAGATCATAATCCCCCCTAAAGAAGGTGTTACAAAAGGAATAGTAAAGTATACTCTTACTCCTGAAGTCGAAGCTTCTTTGTCCATATGGTTACAGATTTATAAGGGAATCAATGGTAAGACATATTTAAAAGTAATGCTTGCTAATGACTCTACTAAGGTTAAGGTTGATACTAAGTATTACTATTCTATTGTTGCAGAGAAGATTAATGAGTTAACATTTTTTGGAGTTAAAATTGACGTCTCGAGTTCTGAAATTATACCATATAGAAACGAAATAAATCCAGAACTTGATGATTGTGAAGTAAGCAGTTTGCAGTATCTTTATCGTAATATTGAAGATTATGCTATTGGCCACATCTGTTCTGCAAATTGGTACTATGATAATAATGGAATTATACACGTTTGTTCAGAGTTTATGCCGTCTGTTGAAACACCTGATGTAGAACCAGAACCACGAGATAAGACTAAACACATTTTTGATGAAAAGACTAACAAATTCTTACCAAAGAAATATGTAGAAGATAATCAATATCTTCAATTTAAGTGGCTTTCTGTCCTTTCTTCTAATACAGATACTGAGATTGTTGAAGGCCTTCGTAAATTTGCTGATTCATATCAAATATGGATAAAGCAATTAGATGCTGCTGGCAACTCGATTGGACGAGAGAATATTACTAAATGTGAGAAGGACTATCAGAGAATAAAGAATAATATTGATGAATTCTTGACAAATCCTGATAAGATGAAGATTTTTCGATTAATGAATACTGCTATGTTTATGCAGCTTTGGCATAGTAAAAGTAATAATCAAGAACAAGTCTTAAAGGATGAAAAAATTTTAAGTTTTGAATATTATAAAGATAAAGCGCTAGATACTACAATTTTTCCTGGAGTTGTAGCTGCATGGCGACCTTTCCAGCTTGCGTTTATTTTGCTTAATCTTGATGGAATTTTCCAAAGTAAGTGTGATCCAAAATGGGAAAAACGCAATGAATTAGTAGATCTTGTATGGTTTCCAACCGGTGGAGGTAAGACTGAGTCTTATTTGGGTATAATTGCATTAGTCATAATAAATCGTAGATTGTTGCTTAAAAATGGAGCTGGCGATGGCGTTGCTGCAATAATGCGTTATACATTACGCTTACTTACAACTCAACAATTTCAACGTGCGTTACGACTTATTCTTGCATTAGAACAGATTAGGAAATGGGATAAATACAATTTAGGAGATAAAGAAATTTCTATTGGTCTATTTGTTGGAGAAAGTTCATTGCCTAATCATTATAAAAATCTAGCTGAAGAAATTCGAAAAAACTGGGTTTCTGATGGAGGACATGGACAAATACCACTAGATCGTTGTCCTTGGTGTGGTTCTTTGCTTAGAGATAAAGAAGTATCTGTTGATCATTATTATTTTGGATGTAGTAACAAAAAATGTACATATGGAAAACGAAACTATCTGCCTATCAGACTTTGTGATGACCATGTATATGAAGAGCCGCCAACATTACTATTTGGGACTGTAGATAAATTTGCTCAACTTGCACGCCGAGTTAATGTAAATGAAGCGTGTGCAGATTCTAGACGTTTATTTGGAAATGGTACAGGATGCAATCCACCAGATTTGATTATTCAAGATGAATTACATTTGTTATTAGGTCCATTGGGTTCTGCAGTAAGTTTGTTTGAAGCAGCTATTGATCAGTTGTGTTCATACAAAAGGCAGGATGGGCTTGTGATTCGTCCTAAGATTATATCATCAACAGCTACCACACGTAATACCAGTTTTCAAGTGCGAGCTCTATATGATCGGGATATTTGTATCTTTCCTAAAAATGGAACAGATTATGATGACTCGTTTTTTGCTTTCTATAAAAGGGATAAACAAGGAGAAAATGATAATTGGTCGTACGTTTCTAAACGCAAATATATTGGTATAATGCCTACTGGACGTACTCAGATGACTACTCAAATGCGTTTAGCTGCAATTTTATTTGTACATCGAGCACTGTATGAACGTAAAAATAAAGCATTGTTAGAGATTAATGATAAGTCATTTATAGAGGCTGCAGACTATTATTATTCGATAATTTCTTATTTCAACTCATTAAAAGAGGTAGGAAAAACTGATGCTCAATTCTATCTTGAATTTACTAAGTATACTCGTCGTTTATTTAAACGAGTACTTCGATTTACTGATATGTTGGAATGTTTTTATGCATATAACGAAATATTCTCTAAGACTGAGTTGACTGGTCGTTTATCTGGTGGTGATGCAGTAAAAGAATTAACAAAAGTACAAACAATAAAATGGGATCCTAATAAACGATTGCCATATTTAAAAGAAGGTGAAACAAATATATATAATAGTGCAATTCTTCCAGCTGATTATATTTTAGCAACAAATATGATATCAGTGGGACTTGATGTAAGCCGTTTTAATACAATCATAATTAATTCTATGCCTAGAAATATCGCTGAGTACATTCAAGCAAGCTCTCGTGTCGCACGTGATAAAGAAGGATTAGTCTTAACGTTACATAATCCTTTTCGTTCTCGAGATATGTCTCATTTTGAAAGGTTTAGAGAATTTCATGAAAAGTTATATTATTATGTTGAGCCAATCTCCATTACTCCTTTTTCACCAAAGGCTGTAGAAAAGTATATGCCTTTATATATGGCTACTATAATTAGACATTTATACAAGAATCTTGCTGATCGCAAAGATGCAAATAAAATGTCCATTCCAATCGCAACAGAATTAAAATCTGAGCTGAAAAAGTATTTTGAGAATCGTTACGCAAGGACTCAGGCTCTTGATTCTACATTACATGCACTAGAGCGCGAAATCATAACAAAAGAGCAATTATCTTACATATATGAATGGATAGATGTAAGTCTTGACCAATGGGTAAATAAAGCAGAACAATATGGTGATTCTCTAGTCTATTATGCAGCTGGGCGAAAAGGTGCTGAAGAGGTATCTTTGTTAGTTTCTACAGATGATTATTCGGAGCAAAAAGCTGCTAGCAAGTGGATAGTACCATCCGCATTAAGATTAGTTGAACCTGAAGCTGTCCTTCACATTTTAAATAAATAATATTATGGATATACGTAAAGAGAATCAATATAATCAATCTATGGGCAAGTATAAAATCTTGTCTACTGCTGCAGGTGTAGGATCTATTATTACTACCAAGTGGGGTGGTTTTATTATGCCATTAAGTATTAATAACTGGAAATTTGTGGAGGTGGTATCAAATAAAATAAAGGAGATACAATCACAAACATTAAATATCCCAAAAATTCAAGAAGAATGTGGTGTTGAATTGATTGAAGATCCGCGTTTTGTGGATTTTTTAAATGTGAAAAAAAGGTTTACCCAATTAAAATGTTTTGTTGCAATACCTCATATTCTACTGAATTCATTTAATCAAATACAACGTAAAGGTAATCCACTTTATGAATCTATTAAAGCGCGATTTGGAACTGAATTAGGCGAAGATATGTTTTATATCCCTGCTATTAATTTTCCTCAGTGGTTTATTTCTGCTAATTCTGAAATCAAACCTCTTAATGAGTGGCGTAAAGAATGGCAAATTCGTAAATGTAATGATGGGAAAATGACATATTTTGTTCCTCCACGCGATCCTAATAAGAAAACTTATAGAAAAATAAAGGCTGAAGTTTTACATGATGATGTAGAATATGGTCTATTAAAACCAGTTCCACTTATTCTTATTTGCCCAAATGGTCATATATCAGATATCCCATGGTATAAGTTCTTCTGTGCGTCTCTTAAACATGAGAAAATGGATGATGATGCAGGTTTCGAATTGTTTGGTTACGACTGTGAAGATTGTAGTTGTGGAGGTAAGCATAATATTAAATGGCTTAATTCTCGTAACCAAGCAGAATCGTGGGGCACACTAAAATGTTCAAAATGCGGTTATTCTGTTTCATTAGCTGGTATAATGAATATTAAACCTTATTGTCGAGGTGAACGTCCATGGGTTAACAAAGATAATGCATATGAACGATGCTTGTCTACTGGCCAAAAGACTAAGATGCAAGTAGCAATGGTAACTAGTAATAGCATATACTATGCAAGTGGTTTTAGTAGTTTATATATTCCTAAAGATTTTATTCCATTAAAGCCTGGGCAGTTGAATGATCAGGCTCGTATGGTGTTAAGTAAAGTAACTGAGAAATATAATACAATGGTTACTAGAAGGCCAGAAATGACTCAAGAAGAATTTTGGAAAAAAAAGTATAATGCTTGTGATGAATTTATTGAGGATGCAAATCTTAACTGGCAGTGTAGTCTGACAGATTTTGATTATGAAAATATCAAAAATATGTTTCTTGGATTAATTGTAGAAGACGAAGATAATGATCCTGTTGCAACATATCGATTAACAGAATTTGAAGTTCTCACTGATATTCATGAACCCAATCGAAAATCTAAAGGATTAGAGTTTAATGAAATTATTATTCCTAACTCTTTACAGCCATATTTTAAAACAATTAAACAAGTGAATACAGTTTCTCTTACAAATACACAGTTAGGCTTTGGTCGAGTAAACATGCCAACATCTAAACTTGATGATAGTGGGAAGATTGTGGCACCAGGTGATGAGATGAAGCCCATTTTTGATGGAATACCGTCTGACATATATGTATTACCTGCTAATCAAATATATGGTGAAGGCTTGTTTTTTGCATTTGATATGGCTACTATTGAAAGGTGGGCTGAAGAAAATGATTTAAATGATCATTATAAATGTCAACTTGATAATGGGGCATTAGGAGAATTTTTATATCAGGAGATTTCTCTTTACGGAAGAGCTAAATTTTATCTACTTCATACATTTAGCCATGTGTTAATGAAAGAACTTGAATTTACTTGTGGTTACCCTACTGCAAGTTTGAGTGAGCGGCTATATTACTCAGACAAAATGTGTGGCGTGCTTATTTATACAGCAGATGGAGCAGAAGGCAGTATGGGAGGCCTTGTATGGCAAGGACAGCCTCGACTTATTAGTAGTATTATTGAATCTGCAATGAAACGTGCAGTAAATTGTTCTTCAGATCCTTTATGTTGGGAAAATGAAGATAGCTTAAATAGAGCATCATGTTTTGGTTGTACCATGGTTTCTGAGACTTCGTGTGAATATCAGAATATGGGACTAGACAGACGAGCTCTAGTAGATGAAGAATACGGATTCTTTAAGAATCTAGTAGGACTAGATAGTATATAATAATGATTTATTAAAATGCTTTATTGGCTATATTATATAAAAACGGATAGTGCAGTAAGGGTATTATAAGTAAAAATATTAATAAAATCCTACAAGTGTATATTGTTTGAGTAGTAGAATGTTCTAAATGAAATTTAACGGCTATAGATACAGAGAAAAGAATTAATAATGATTGAAACATGAAACTCTTGATGTTGGCTAAAACACAAGTTGAAAATTTATGTAGTCCAACTCGTGAGTAATGCTTGCGAGTTGAACTCTATGATACCAGATAGTAAGAAAAAGTAGGATATCTTATGATAAGGAATATATTCAAACTTTATACTACTTTTGGGGATTAGAATAGCCACTAAATATTTATTATGAAGGTATAAAATAAAGAACTCCATCTATATAATTAACGATCACAAAATATTCATTAAAATCTGTGATTACCTATACAATTATTAGCATAATAATTTAATAAAAGGTTTAGAGGAAGTACTGCTTATGCATCAGAAAGGTTTACTAACATACGCATTAAACTTAATTGGTAATCTTGTCTATATAGACGAAGTTGACACAGGGCAGCTTTGCAATTGTTATTGTCCATTATGTAAGGAAAAATTGGTAGCGAAAAATGGTGGAATGAAACGTGTCCATCATTTTGCTCATGCTTCTGGAGTAGATTGTGAAAATGCATATGAGACTATGTTGCATCAGTTGGCAAAATTAAGAGTTCAAGAGGCATTTCTATCTAAAGAAGTATTTAATGTTGGTTTTGAGTATCGTTCATATTGCCCACATGTAAAGACATGTGCATTCGTTAGATATGGAAATTGTTATATATCAACTCATAAAAGATTCAATTTAAAAGAGTTTTATGACTCATGTGAACAAGAAATACAGTATGATTCAATTAACAGACGCTCTGATTTGAAAATATTTTCGTCTAAGAAGCCTCAATTGGCGCCTATATATATTGAATTTTTTGTTACTCATGCAAGTGATGTATCTAAATTGCATAATGGTGGTAAAATTATTGAAGTTAAGATTGAATCTGAAAATGACATTCAAAGAATTGTCGATGATGGTTTCATTGAATCCTCTAAATGTGATAGCAGGCTCCTAGAAGGAATAGAATCTGAAAATATAAGTGAAACAACGTTTTGGGGATTCAAGTCGGAGGACTATGATGCTAAAAATATTACACAAGAGATAGAATTTTCTCGTTATATTCTATATGCATCCGGTAAGTCACAATGTTATCAAGACACATCTTTGTGTAAGAATATAGCTAAAGTTAGGAAACAATCTCTTTTGGAAATATGCATTCATACACCTGTTGCTTTTGGAGTATATGAAATGGTTAAATATCAAGGATATAAAAGATTTGGTATTAAGAATTGTTTATACTGTAAAAATTTTGTTGACAGCTATGACGGCTCAGGAAAACTATGCCGCTTGTATAAATATTTAGGAATAGACCGGTTTGAGCAACATGATACTGCAAGAGCAAAATCTTGTCCTTCTTTCTTGATAAATCAAGATGAAATGAATAGGGAACTTGAACATTTTGATTCTTTGAATAATAGGGAATATACCGAGCTTGAATAATTTCCAACCACATAATATTATCTGCAAGTCAAAACTTTTCTTTTCCCGCTAATTTGAGTTTTTCGTGTAGGATTTAGTTCATTATAATTCTAATGTAGGCATAAAGTATTTATAATTAATAAAGTACTCGATTTGAAATTTTGTTAATGCTTGCTATGCTTGAAATGAAGAGTTAAAAATAAATAATAAATAAAATGTGTGACAAGAGTTACAGCTTGAAAACTATAATTCTTGTCACATTTTTTTAGAACAGAAAGCTATTGTTTAATATTTTTTCATCAGGTTTTATTTCCAAGTAACTTATGAACTACTATCACCATCGTAATTCCCAAGATCGCTATAAGCCCACATGCAGCAACCATCCTCCAAATTAACCAGGAATGCAAAAATTCTACATTCGCCACGATCATACAGATCAAAAAAGAGGATAGGGTAATTAGAATGACAATCAAAATATAAAATGCCTTATATGATAAATAAATGCGATTATCCATTTGAGCAATCCTTTGTTCTGCCTCAGTGCATTTGATCTCAATTTGGTCAATAAACCGGCCAAGAACGGTATTACCAAATTTAACAGCCTGATCTTGCGTATCCTGAGTAATAGACAGTTTGTATTTTCCTAATAAATCCTACCAATGCGGTAAGATCCGTCCTCAATCCATACACATTGTCATTCAACTCGGCAAGTTCTTTTACGTTTATACCAAGCAGACGTTTTTCCTCCTCAAGATATTCATTTTGAGGAGTACTTTTGGTAACCTGCACTTCCTTCATTTCAGCGGTAAAATCAAATTTCTTTTTCATAAGCTCATCGTTTTAATCCAGTTTTCGGTTTCTTTCCTAAGGTACGAATGGCAGCACGGGCACATCTTTTTGCCCATAAGAGATCATCCTCGTCCTTATCTCTCCATGGCAATTCGCTTTGTGAACCACCGCCACCTCCGGTTGGTGCATTGGGAACTTCCAGCAATCCGACAAATATTGCTACTGCCATATCGGTTAACTCCTGTGAATTGGAAACGAAACGATAATCAAATTCATCGTTAAAATGGTTGAGTACCTTTTCTGGAATGTAGAACCGATGTTCCTGGCCTTCGTGACTCAATGTATAGGGAACCGTATTCGGATTGTAGATCTTATATTTGGTATAATCAGCGGATGCCGATGGCTTCTGAATCTGTTTCGAATCAGTGTCTTTAGGTTTGTTGTTTGCTGCAATGCCTGACCTATAATGAAGTTTCTCCCATGTGGCAGGAAGTTTTGAAACCATCAGGTTTTTACCAATACCCAGATCGGAAGCTTTGTATTTCGTCTTTCCTTTCATGATAGCATATCCGTGAAGAATACCATCATCGTCCTTTCGCTCATGTATGGTGTATCCTTTCTTTGTCAATGCTGCTTTGTATTCATCCCATGACCATGATGACATGGATTTAAGTACATTTATACAATCTCGTGTAATCAATATCATGTTGATATTTCTTACCTGTTCTGCTGTTGTCCATCCACGTTTCTTTGCCACTCTTTCTGCTGCCCACTGGGCACGAAGGTGTATATTGTGGTCGTTGTTAATCTTTCCGTCTTCATCCATCCGGCAGACAGCAGCATGAAGATGCGGAACTCCGCTATTGGATTCCATATGGAGCCAGACTGTGTATTTGCTGTTGGCCAGATTGGTCGGACAGTTTCGTACTTTCTCGTCCTTGTCTTTGAACACCTGTTTGTCAAACTCTTTAGCGAAATCCTGTCAAAGTTTTTGCCAGTCTTCAATGGTGAAGTCCTTGGTATGTTTGGGTGACGGACTAAGTTCAATTCTGATGACTGAGTTCTTCACCGGACGGAAGCGGGAAAGAGTAAATTGCATGGAATTCCAGACACCCATTGCATCTAGTTCCGATGGCATCATATTGTCCAATACCCGATAGATTTTTTCCGGATGTTTTTTATTATGTGATTCGCCTGTTATATAACGGATGTCGTTTATGCCATGCGATATTGCTTTAGCCTTTGCGATCATGATTCTTCAGTTTTATTATTGGTTGGAATACTGTTCGGCTCTTTTACGGAATTTAGGAACTGGCAGACATTTTCTGCCACATAGCCAAGCTCCTTCAGCCAGTTCACCATAAATGGAATCTAGTTGAACATCATGTGCCGTTGGCTTGCACTCATTCCATGAAGGGCTGATGTGTATTTCACCAGGTCAGCACGGCAGCTGTCCAGATTCTGCAGCAGTGCAGCTTCTTCTTTGGAGAGTCTTGCCTTTGGCTTATAATTATATGCCCGCGCAAGCAGATAATCGCTTACGGTCATTCCGCATTGTTCGGCCAGTGACTTGATATGTTCTTTCTGTCGGGGGCTGACTTTGGCCCCGATAAATACGGTCCTCCTGTTGTCCGGAGTCTAGTTCTGTTCTGTTTGTTTTATTATTTCTTTTTCCATGAAAATCTAATATTATAACGGGTTAAGGTGCGAGCCTGCGAGTACCGCACCGGCGAAGTGACTGAGCCGGCGAGAGCGCCAATGTACAACCATAATGGAGTGGAGGTTATACCTTAGCATATCTCGCAACAGATACCTGTTGAAACTGCACGGCAAGCCGTGTCGTATATACAAATGAAATTGGCATTTCGACTGCTACCATAAACGATATAAGTATTTTGATTATCCAATAAAAGGGGAGAAGATGAATATTCCCTATAACGTCTTTATGACTTTGCTTTATTCTAATATGTACACCCTGCCAATAAAGTAAAGCCGGATTCAATAATGGCTATCTGGGTTGATTTTATATTTCTTTCCCTCTTTTATGACCATCCTTTTGTTACTGAGGAAGGTGGCAACTTTAACCGCTTTGTTATGTCTCAGCTTAATATCCTGCAGGGCATATCCTTCCTTCAGCCGTTCTAGATAATCGTCATAACTGGTAATACAGACGTTTGTAAAAGCTGCGTCCAGAGCTGCCCGATGCACGCTCTCGGAAATTTCCTTGTACGGATCAAACGGTTCTTTTACAGGTCTTCCGATTTTCTTTTCCTGGGGTTGATAGGAATCCAGCAGTTCAGGTAAGACTTCATCGTTTATACGGAAAGCAAACGGTTCAAATGCCCGGTCACGGATATGAATGGCTTCTACTACGCTCACTGTTCTGTCCATTTTGTCCACTTCTACCTGCATGACTGTTTCTGCCTTGTTATTCAGTTCCGTGCCGATGTGACCACGGGCATTCTCGTCATTCTTGTTCTGATGGAGAATGGTATGAATGTGAATCTGGCGGTCATCCGTCCATTGCATGAATCTGGAAATAATATCGGTCGCTTCACTGGGGGAATTGATATCATAAAGAAAGTCTCGGATGCCATCTATAATCACCAGTCCGAGATCGGGGATTGTGCCGATAGCCTGTTCGACTATAGCCAGACGTATCGGAGGGGCATACTTGCGCAAAGCCAGCATAATCAAATTATCTGGATTCTTGTCCTCCGGGAGTCCGGCAAGGCGCAGGATTCTTTTCAATACCTTCTGGCAATGATGGCGTCCCTGTTCTGTATCAATGTACAGAACAGTTCGCTTATCCTCTGGAAATGATGAACGGTATTTCAGCACTGTTCTGTTTTTCAATGCTGACGCTGCAATGGCTGTAACGTTAAAAGTTTTCTTACTTTTGGCTTTGCCTATAGAGGCACTGAAGTTCCCCAGTGTACCGATTGCGGCATCATCTACCATCAATACAACTGGTGACTGTTCATAAGCTCCGTTTGCACTTACAGCAGACTTCTCCATATAAGCGGTCAATTCCTCGTCAGTAGGAATTCTAATGTCTGTCTTGTCCATAGGCTTTACACGTTTTTAGGGTTAGCCTTACGACGGGTGGCAGCAAGCATCTTTGCCTGTTCTTCTTCAAAAGTCAGTGGAACCTGTACCTTTCTTCCGGTCTCAAGCCATTTATCCAGTTCATCACGATAAACAAAAAGATGTTTGCCTTGTTTGATTACAGGAATGCCACCATGCTTGACCTTATAATAAAATGAGGATTTGGATATGCCAAGGTAGGTACATACTTCATCCACTGTCATAGGAACGTGATGGTTCTCTTTGACTTTGTTTTGGACTGCCAGACTGTTTTTCAATACAGTTTCCAAACTTTCAATTCTCTTACATAATTCACCTACAACTGTAGGTAAATCGTTAAAGGTTAAATTTCTGAAATGCATAATGTCTTTATTTGTTGTGTTTGAATATGCCACAAACTAAATCAATGACATTATGCAGAGAAATAGGAGAAGAGAATCATTTTCCGGTCTGTATTAATTCATTTTTTCTCACACTGCGCTTTGTTTATAAGAGTATAATCAAATTTAAAATCATCATATTTTGGACTGTCAATAGGAATCTGACTGTGTATGGTATCTTTGAGATTCTTGACAAGGTATCCCAAGGTTGCATTTTTTAATTCATTAGGAAATATGGTTTTTATGAAATTGGCTCTTTCTGATAATGATATGCCTAACCGTTCGCCTATATTCCAGACAAAATGTCGTAATGAAGGTGATGTAAGAGGAGTTTCCATTTTTGAACGAATGGGTTTATACAAATCTGATTGCCCACTTGCCAAATGGTCTATGTTTTCATGTAGTATAAGCAGATTCTCTTTGGTAAGAAATTTTGCGGTAGAATAGGTGGTATATTCATGAATAGCATTTATAATCATTATTTTTCTCTCTAATTCTTTCTTCTGAATTTCTTCCATACGGCTTTCGAATCCCTGGAGATATGAAAAAGCTTCGGGTTTAACTTCTGAGGTAGGTTGTTGCTCCAAAACTTTTATTTCTTTCGAATCATCATGCTGCTCTGATATTGTAATGGATGTAACGATTTCAGAGCTGACAGCTTTATTTTCTGTCGTATCAGTGTTTTTTGTCTTTTCCGGTAACTCAATCATTGAAATAACTTCTGTTGTATTGCTAACTTCAATCATTTCTATATCTGAAACTTCTACAGTTGGTTCACTGCATTCTTCAATCATCATATCTGGTTTGGGAATAACCTTGTCAGGTATAGAATTTCTTTGATTATCAGAAAAGATCTGCGGACATTCATCCGTAAGGAATATATAGAATACACGTTATAATCCTCCGCACGTTATGATTATTACAAAGGTTCCTAATATTATAGGTGTTGTATACCTGGTCAGATCTATCTGGTGATTAATGTACAGATATGTTGCAATTACTGAAAAAAGGATACAACTTACTGCAAGTATGAAACTTGTCTTTCGTGCCGATAATTTAATATTGTTTGTCATGTTCTGTAATTATATGTATTAGTTTTTATGGCAAATATATTTTCTATTTCCAAATAGTTGTAATTAGTGACAGATAATCGTTGAGATTTTAAGAAAAATAAGCCTAAAGTACGAAAATCATACTCTAAATCATACTATAATCATACTTTAGGCATATTATTTATATAGGCTACAGACTGCTATTCTTTCCTTTTTAGGGTAATCTTATTGCTCGCTTCACGCTTGTTGCTGTCCACTACTTTCATGTATCTTTGAGTCGTGGTTATGCTCTTGTGAGCCATCATACTTTGTATGGTACGGATATCGGTTCCTGCAGCTCCCTGCAGGGTTGCGAATGTTCTACGATACGAATGGAATGTTATATTCTTTGTGATTCCGACAGAACGAATCCATTCCTTCATGGGAACCTGGGTCCAGCACCTTTTCAAACCTTTGAATACCAAACCCTTCTTCTCAGGTGAGTATTCTATCAGCTTCAGGGCTTCATCACTAATGGGGATGATGTCTTCCGTCTTTGTTTTCTGTGTGATGGTGTGTACACATTTTCCTCCTGCTGCAAAATCAACGATTTCCTCCCAGCAGAGAGTAAGTATGTCACTGAGTCTCAAACTAGTCAGGCACGAAAAGAGGGAAGCGGTTTTTAGAACTGGTATCTTGCATGGTGTTTCGGCCAGACAGTACAATTCCTCTACACTCAAATAGTCCTTTACCACATCTTCCGGTTCAATCTTTTCCAGAAAATCATTTATGTTTGCCTTGATCAGCCGATTGCGATAGAGAATTTTCAGGAATCCTCTGAATGTGGACCAGTAGCCGGACGCAGAGTTTCGTGTAATATATCTATCCCGTTTTAGCTGTCTGGCATTGAGCAGATATTCACGAAACTTGTTGCACAGCTCCACATCAATTTCTTCGAAAGTACATTTGCCATGTACGAAGTTATAGAAGTGCTGATAAACGAATTCCCATTTCTGGTCGTGCTTGGGAAGTTGCTTACGGTAGTATTCCAGAAAATCTGTCTTATATTTCCTCTTGTCGAAGAAATCATATCGTTCGTTTACGATAGCTTCAAAGCGACGGCATCGGATGGCTTCTGCTTTCTCTGACATGGTTGCATTGAAGTCACGTTCCCGCTGATTCTTCGGATTTGCATAGATATAAATGTTCAAACCTTCGTGACGGATAGTCTTCATCGTTTCCTGGTCACGGTAGCCCGGATAATAGTCCAGATAGAAGGAAAGCATACCATTTTTTAACGGGCGGGTTCTCAAAGTTACAGTTTTACATTCTGACATAGTTACAAATGTTATTAGTTGACTTAAATTTTGCGGTGAAGATGCACAATGACTTTATGCAGACCGCATTCAGCATAAAATCATTTTCCAGTCTGTATATCTGTCTGTACAGATTCATTATCTGGCGCCCATAATGTGATCAAATTCCACTTTCAGGAATCTCACAAAGCGTCCTTTCTTCTCCCGTTTTATTTCGTGGAATTGCAGAATGCCGTAAACAGAATCCCGTGTGAGACTATACTTCTTCATGGCTTCCTGCACGGTATAGTATTCTGAAGAATCATCTTCGGTTGTCTTCTTGGACAGATCGAAGTGAAGTTTTGAGTAGAATATCTGGCCGTGCTCTTTCTTTGAAGGGATGTTGTTGCGGTAAACATGTGAACGGATGGCTACACGTGTCATCCCATAGTTTTTCTCGATTTCTTCCGGAGTGTACCATTCGGTCAAGGCGTCATCCGTCTTATATTTGGCAAATGCCGCATCTATGTGCTTTTTACTGTAATAATTGAACTGGCGGATTCTGACTTTGGGAACATTGTTTTGCCGGGTATAGGTCCACACCCATTTGGCGTTGACTTTGTACTTTTCCGCAATCTGTTCAGCGGTATAATACTCGGTAACGTCAAATTCATCTTTTGGTCTGAGAACTTCATAAGGTTTTGTTTTCAGCATAAATTCGATGTCGGTTCTTCTGATGAGCGACATTCTTGAACTCAGCCTTGATGCACGAAGTTTGTCCTCCTTTACCAGTTTATAGACATACTGGCGAGAAACGCCCATTAGTCTGGCTGCTTGAGAAAAGGTAAAGTATTCCTGACTCTCCAGTTTGTTTTTTACCTCCATCATTTCCTGAAATTCGCGCATTTCCATTCTACGTTCCTTCATCCGGTGTTTATAACCTCTTTTGGAACATTGCGGACTACAATAATTAGTAGTGGTCTTTTTTGCCATGAAAGGCTTGCCGCACCACTGGCAGATTCTTTTTACTTCCATTTTTGTTATTCTCCATATTTTAGTGAAACATGAGCTTTTTACAGCTCGGATAATTTCCCTTTTTGTCTACTCACGTAAACCATTGTCAACACACGTCAACAAATGCGTCAGTGTGACATCGGGCAAAAGCCCTTAATTGTTCCGCGGTAGAAATACGGTAGAAAAATATGGTGAACAACACTATCCAATCGCTATGAACTGGATTTGGGATAAATAAAAAAGCCGCTGAATTTCAGCGACTTCATTATAGTTGGTTCTAATTCGTTGCGGTTAATTGCGATATATCACTTCCCGATGCAAAAGTTTTGAAATATATTTTGCAATGTTTCTTCCGAGGTTATACCTC
>OGIE01001693.1_pt1 | contig 29902 bp, 18 predicted proteins | sample 1571581 | NCBI WGS metagenome assembly OGIE01 (sample SAMEA2582021, study PRJEB24529) | metagenome | biome: Human gut stool | place: China | collected 2011 | reverse complement strand
TTCTTTGGCTGTTGCCATAGTCAGAGGAACCTGGTTCAATGGGTTGTAGTCTTTTTCTACAGCCTGATTCTCAAAGAACGGCAGACCGAGACGGCGATGATCGCTCCAGGCTTCTTCCGGTAACCAGGGTACCTGTGCAATGTATTTCTGAGTGATAATCTTCGTCAGTGCGTCGTTGTTGTAAGAGCCACCGCGATAGATGGAATTCTTCGGATAATTATATGTCATTGTCTTGTTTTCCTTTGTATAAGGATCGACATAATTGACTGTGTACGGTTGCGCTTCTGTCGTATGGTCAAAGCTGACAGAGGTACCTACACGATTATAATCCGTCGATGTCAGATATTGTGCAACCTGGTTTTGCAAGCCATGATATTCGAAACTGGCAGTGATGCCACTCTCATAATTCGACTTGGCGGTACCCGGAACCGTCCAACCTTTCAGGGCTGCTTCCGCCAACAGGAAATAACTTTCCCACGGACCGAAGAAGACACGTTTCTGAGTATTCATACGATACTGTTTCGACATGGAAGGATAGTTATAATTCTTTCCAGTCAATGCACTGACCAGACCGGATAGATTATTCCATTCTCCGGCTACCCAGGTACCCCAGGTATAACGAGGATCGACCGTCAGCATCGGTTTAGTATTATCGTTCGGGTCCATCAATTCGACCGGCTGCACTTCGCTGGCCGCACCGATATAATCGGAATAAACCACCCCGTCATTCCAGCCTACCACGCTGAACAGTTTAGGTCCACGCGGATCGACATACTGAGGGATCGCATCAAAATAGAACCCGGCACACGGATCGTTCGTCTTCAGCGGAAAATGTTTGTCCAGATATAACCCCATATAGGTATGAGGATCTTTCAGATGACTCTTCAGTGAGTCGGGAACAGGAAATTCGATACCGCCTAACCCTTCTGCCAGATTCTTGAAAGTGACAGACATCGCCTGTGCATTCCAGGTACGCGACATGACACTTGTCAAATCGTTCCAACCATCTTTTTCCTGTACGCCAGCCAGGTCGTTCAGGGAAGAGATAAAAGTCTTGCCCGCTGCATCTTCGAACTCAGTCTTTGCCAGTTCCGGAGAGACAGCCGAAATACGCATGGCGTAACGCATACGCAAAGAGTTTGCATATTTCTTCCATTCATTGATATTTCCGGCATAGAAAGCATCTTCACCAGCCATCGGTTCCATATTGATGGAAGGATCGAGGGCAGCTTCCGCTTCTTTCAGCTCTTTCAGGATAAAGCCGTAAATAGTTTCCACACTATCATATTCGGCAGGCACACCCGTGAAAGCTGACAAAGCCGGGATCGGTCCGAAACCATCCGATACTTCCGCATTCAGGTAAGCACGCCAGATACGTGCCATCTGTATCACATTCTTATAATAAGGATACTGTTCGGCTTCGCCTTCGGCAACCTTCTTTTCACCCAGTTCGATCGCCTTGGTGGCTTTGTTCAACCAACCTACAGCGTATGAGTTACTCAGATATAGGGTAATATAGTCGTTATTGTCCGTTCCGATCGTAAAACCGCTACCCCGGTTGAAGCGGGAAGCACGGTTCCACTCGGCAATGAAGATACGTTCGGCAATCTCCGGGTTCATCTGTGCTCCGACAATAGAGCCGTTCAGGAACCATTCAGGCTTCACTTTGTCCTCACCTACCTGGTTAGGGTCTTCGTTTATTTCCTGAAAATCATTACAGGATGTAAACAAAGCGGCTATCGAGAACATGCCTGCCAGTAATATATTCTTGGTGTTCATCTTGTTTTATTTCTTTATTGTTCTTATTAAACCATCTTTAAAATCCTACCGTTACGTTGAACGTAAATGAGCGGCTGGTCGGTGCAGCCCCGTTTTCAAATCCGGTGGCATTCGTATTGGTTGCCGATACGGATTCGGGGTCGATACCCGGCAGGTTATAATGGATCATCCATACATTGTTACAAGTGGCCGACAGACGCAGGCGCTGGAACGGTGTCTTTTGCAACATGGCCCGGTTAAAGTCATAGCCAAGCGTGATGTTACGCAGACGGATATTGGTAGCATCATACGTAAACATTTCAGGCAAACCGTAGTTTCCGGTCGAACCGATACGTTCCCAATAGTTCTGATGAGTTACAGGGACTTTATTTTCCGCATAACCGTTAGAGGTCTGTACGACAGAATTAGGAACCACGAAGTCCTGACGATTACCGTTGACTACTGTTCCGGCAGCATTACCACGGACATACAGGTTGGAAGCCGTAGCCGAATACAAGTCACCACCGATGCGGAAGTCTACCAGGAAGCTAAGATTGAAACCTTTATACGCAAAGCTGTTCGTCCATCCCAGCATCCAGTCGGGACTTTGATTACCGACCTTCGATTTACCGGTCGTGATCAGCGGCAGACCGTCTTCACCTACAATGATCTTGCCATAGTTAGGATCGTTCTTATCTTCTACACGCTGGAATGTTTGTCCGTAGATATCACCGTAATAACTACCTTGTACGGCTACGATCTGGATAGCATCCAATGTTTTTATATCATAGAGGGTAACACCCGGATACAGGTCGATGATCTTGTTCCGGTTCAGAGAGAATTGTGCCGTCGAATTCCAGCTCAACCCTTTCGGGTTATCGAGGATCGCACCGTTCAATGAGATTTCGATACCTTCGTTCTGGATATTACCAGCATTTACTTTCCGTGAACTATAACCGGAGAACGGGTCCATCGGGAGGTTCAGCAACTGACGGGTGGCGTTTGTCTTATACCAGGCAGCATCCAATCCCAAACGATTATTGAAGAAGCGGACATCGAAACCGGCTTCCCACGATTTGATTAACTCACTGCGTACCGTAGAATCAAAGAGCACATTGCCCGGAGCAGACGTCGTATTCCCATTCTCATCTTTTCCTACCGTAAAGTTATTGTATAACTGATACGGATCGAGGTCGTTACCTACTTCTGCATAAGAAGCTCTCACCTTGGCAAAGGTAAACCATTCAGGCATCTGCCCACCCAACTTCGGAACCATATCGGAGATAACGCCCGACAAGCTGACTGACGGATAGAAATAAGAACGATTGGCTTTCGACATAGTAGACGACCAGTCGTTACGTGCCGTCACATCCAGAAACAGATAACCATCCCAGTTCAATTGCAACGATCCATACAGCGAATTCATCTTGCGGCGGATCAGTTCGGAGGTGACTGTCGGTTTATTGATACCATTGTTCAGGGAGAAGAGGTTCGGGACAAGCAGTTCGCCTGCCGAAGCATTCATCTTCGTTCGTTTCTGCATCATCAGGTTACCACCAAAAGAAACAAATCCACCCAGACGGTCGATCAGGTTATCCTTACGGGCTGTAGCCAGGAAACTATAGTTATTTTCGTAGAATGTTTCAGAACCTTCGTTGTACAGACCGCTTGGCGTTGTATTCCCACCGGCATATACTTTTTCATTTTTAGTAGTCGTATAATAGTCGGTACCACCCCGGAGTTCGATATCGAACCAGTTCGTTGGAGCGTATTTCAATGCGATATTACCCAGCAAACGGTTACGGGTATCGTTGTTTTGCCGGTATTTGGTTACCCAGTACGGGTTTTCCTGCGGATTCTTCGAGGCATCCCACCAGATCATGTTTCCTTGTTCATCCACATCCTGTTTGAAATCAGCTACATTCAGTGAACGGGGTAAATTGTAGATCGTGTTGAATGCATTGGAAGGATTGACACCCTGGATCGGGCGGTTGTGGGCATTCATATTGATGAATTCGGATTTTTATGGATTGGTACTCAAGACGGACTGAACCCCTTTTATATTCTGCTGGAAGCTGACACCTTCATTGAAGGAAGTCCCGGTATTGAAAAAGGCATCTATATTATCATAAGTCTTTAAAGGTACCTGACGTCCGAGCCAGTCGGAGACCATCTGTCCTTCCGCTTTCGGTCCCCAGCTCAAACGCGACTGGTTATCGTAAGCGCCGACCGAACCTTGTCCGAAGCTGTTCTGCAGATCCGGTTTAAGGAAAATTGATTCAGTCGTGATACCGGCATTGACCGTGATACCCAGACCTTCGTTCTTCTTTCCCGACTTAGTGGTGATCAGGATCACACCGTTACCGGCACGCGACCCATACAAAGCGGCAGCAGAAGCACCTTTCAGCACCGTCATCGATTCGATATCTTCGGGGTTGATATCGGAAAGACCGTTACCCATATCGGCACCGGAGTTACCCCATACATCATCGACGCCGCCTGTGAAGTTATCCATCGGCGTGCCGTCGACTACGATCAGCGGCTGGTTACTACCAGTCAGGGAGTTGTTACCACGCAGAACAATTTTAGAAGAACCTCCTACCCCATTACTGGAGCGCACGATCTGCAGACCGGAGACTTTTCCTGATAATGAATTGGCAAGATTCGGTTCGCGTGACGACAGCAATTCGTCACCTTTCAGTTCCTGCATCGCGTAACCCAGTGCTTTCTTGTCACGTTTCATACCTAAAGCAGTCACAACGACTTCATCCAGCTTCTGGGCATCTTCTGCCAGTTTAACATTCAATGTAGCTTGTCCGGTGTAAGGAATATCTTGTGTGGCAAAACCAATAAAAGAGATTTGGATAATGTCTCCCTTCTTTACGCCTTCCAGAGTGAAATGACCATCCATATCGGTCATAGTACCTGTGGTAGTACCTTTTATTACAACAGAAGCCCCTGCGACGGGTCCGAACTCATCTTCTACTGTTCCCGTTACTTTCGTATCCTGTTGGGAAATGTCAATAGCAGGATTCCCGGTATTCGGATTGGCAAAGGCGTTTCCGTTGAAACCCAACGCGCCCGCCAGGAGAATCATGCTGACAGATTTGAATCTTTTCAACATACTGATGTTTTTTGTTTAATTTATTAGATTAAATGTGTTTGGCGTCAACCAACGTCATTTGGTAATATAAACAGAAAGAAACAAGCGTTGTTGCAAGATTAACATTGGGGAACAGCGGGATTTGTTCCCCCTAAAAGCCTTCCCGGCGAAAGGCACAAGCTATAAATCAAAAGGAGGATGAGAACTCTTTTTTATTGGTTACTAAATCAGAACATAACTTTTTTTTATTTTTAATCACAAATACTTGTAATGGATTTGTGAAAATAAAGAAGAAAGAACCTTCTTCCTACATAGTCTGGCAAAGAACTATCAATTTAGCTACTTGCCATGGGTCATCAAAATGAATGGATTGCTCTTTTACCAGCTGACGGATGGCTTTCCGACGAGTGTCGGGATAGAGTTTTAAGAATGATTTTAGGTTACTGAAAGATACTTGTTGTCCATCCAGATAAATTCGATAGGTATTTTGGTAATCCTTTTTATATACACTGTTATCCGGATTACTAAGTCCTTTGTTTTGCATCAAAGACATATCAAAAGATGCTTGTCCTCCGGCTTGGGAGACTACTCCCATAGCACCACGTTTACCTTTATAATATAACTTTATTTTCCAATCGACCAGCAATGTTCGGTTTCCGGCGGGAATACATTCAAAGAAACGGACACCTTCATGAGCCGGGACGAACTTCCGGTTCCCGATCCAGAGAGTATCTATATTCGAAGTGTTGTACATCATTTGGTATTCATTACCGTCTTTGTAGTATAATTCCTGTTTTTCACAATCATAATTGAACTGAGTTTCTATACATCGTTTATCAGTCAATAAAATCTTTCCGGAGGTAAACTGATCAAACAGAAAAATATCAGATGACATTTGTACTGTTTCCTGTGCCTTTAAAACGCAAGGAAGTACAAATAGAATAAGGATTGCTTTCAAGAAAAAATATATTGATCTCATGATAGTTATACAAAACAAAGAAACATCAACTACTAATATTTAGACAATTAGTGGTTGATGTTTTGTCTTTTCTTTTATTATAGATTTATTTAGGACTTCCATCCGATCCATTTACGGTAACATTATAACTACCAGAACCGCTTACTTCAATTTTATAATCCCTTGAACCAGCTTTAATTCCAATTGCTGAATCCAAAAAACTATCCGTATGCATACCACTAGATATATATACCATAAAAGCTATATGTGGATACTCACGATCACCTGTATATTTCCAATTTACAGTAAAATAGAGATAAGATTTACCAAAATCAGGTTCTGTACGTATATTCGTCACCCAATAATCCACATGATCCTCAGCTGCTACTACCCCAGCCTGTTCCACTGGCACATTTACATTTTCTACTTCGGATGCAAACACATTACTTGTACCGAATAAGCCTAATAAAGCCCCTAAAATAAATATTTATTCTGACACTAACAACTATTTTGCTCTTTTCTCTTGAAAAAAAAGGCGTCCCGAATATTCGAGACGCCTCCCTATAAAATTTAAGTCAAATGCTTATTAATTACAATGCATTACCATTATGGTTCTGTGCAGCAACCGTACGTCCTGTCCACCAAACGGGTACATCATAAGAGTTTTTATGAGCAACCTTAGCAAAATTATCAGGGTTGTCTGTTAATTCGCTTGTTGGATAGTAGAAACGTTCCGGGAAAACAACATTTGGTCGTGGTAACAAAGGTAGTTCACCATCAAAATCTTTCACCAATCGACGAGTTTCATTATAGATCTCATACGGATTCAAAAGATTCATGTGACATATCTTTTGACCAAAGATAAACTTCAGTTTATCGCGTGTGCTAGCCATTTTAGCAAATTTGTCAGCAGCAAATTCTTTATAGTCAGCCAGATGTTGTTCATCCAAAGTCGGAACTGCCGCACTCGGTTTCACATGTTGGAGAGTCGGTATAGTTGACTCACTGTAAGTATTTGTTGCATTCGCATTATAATAGAAACGAGTAGAAGCATCGATAGCTTTTTTGATACACTCTTTTGCATCAATATTACTAAATTCACCTGGCCAACGAACTGTAGCTTCAGCCAATAACAAATTAGTTTCTGTAGAACCCATTACCGGGAATTTCATATCAAAATTGAAATATGTCTTGCGGTTATACATAGAAGGAATACGAGTAACAACCCAAGCACTTTCTGAAGCATCTCTGGCATTATTCATATCATCTATTTCTGTTTCCGTATAATACTTTGGTAATTCCCTTTCGGCATCTTCAAAAGTCATCGGATAACCGATATAACGTTCGTGAATATCTGTTTGGAAAATTGCATACAAACGCGGATCGAAATCATGGCGATTCGGATCGATACCATTCTCATCACCTGGAAGATATTTATAATTCATAATATCGTTCATGATTGTCGTCGGTGCACAGCAGTCGGCACCACGCTCATCCATACCACGGTAAAATGTTAATTCAAAAGCATGAGTTTTATCTTGTTCTTCAAAACCGATATCATTTGAATATTCTGTCAACATTCGGTTCTCTGCCACTAATTCTTTAATAGTAGCAATAGACACTTCCGGTTTTACATGGCACAAACGCATCGCCATACGTAAACGCAATGAATTTGCCATACGAATCCATTGATCCAAATTGCCTTTGCATAACAAATCTACACTGGCAAATTTACTCTTTGCAGTCTCTGTGCTAAATTCATAGGTAGCCAAATCGTGTGCTGCCGTTTTCAAGCTCTCCATGATACTCGCATAAATTTCTTCCTGCGTATCGTATTTGGCATAAAACTTTTCCTGAAAAGCACCACCGGCTTCCGAGTAAGGTATATCGTCATACAAATCCGTTGAGCGCTGGAAAGCATATCCTTGAATAATGTCACAACAACGCATATATACCTCGCTTTTAGCCTTTTCTTCATCAGACATGCTATTGTACAACAGTTTCATACCGTTGATCTCTTTACTATAAGCTGTATTTGTCTTCTCGAAAAGGAATTTATTAAATTCTACTCCGGTCCAACCATCCCAAGGACGATAGATTGAATTATTGATCGCTTTATCGACATTATTAGGACGCATTCCCAATCCCAATATTTTACCGAAACCATACACATAATGGAACGTTGCTCCATAATCATAACGGAACAGATGCCCTTTGGTTTGTGCACCGGCAAACAATAAATTGAAATCAGCTTCAGTTAATTTATCCTGATCGTAGAATTTTTCATCCAGCGTATCACAGGAAACGATGCTCCCGGTAATAACTGCACCCAAAGCCAAACCGGTTATATATTTATTAAATACTCTCATAATTATATTATCTTATTTTAGAATGAAACATTAAGACCCAAACCAAAACTACGAATACCCGGAATGCCGGAGAATTCAGTAAATGAGTTTGTACCCAGTGTAGATTCCGGAGTTACATTCGGAATATCTTTATAGATGTAGCACAAGTTATTAGCAAATGCATTGATGCGTGCACTCTGCACATGGAACTTCTGCAAGAAACTCTTCGGCAGATTATAACTGAAAGACAACGAACGTAAAGCTATATAATCGCTCTTATATATCTGGTCTTCACTCAATTCAGAACCAGCCTGCCAATAGAGGTTATTATAATATTGTTGAGCAGTAATCAGTTTTTCATTCGGTTTACCATCAGGTGTCACACCCGGAGTGATCACACCGTCATGCAGAATGAACGGATAAAAAGAATCAGCAGGTACAGCTGCGTTATGGCTATCCAGCAGGATACGTTCGCCAGCAGTATTCACATAATAAGGAAGACCACCGCGAGCTTCGTCACGGAATTTCAAAGATTCTTTTCCGGAACCATTACCCAACAAATACATATTAGTCTGAGAAATCATAGTAGCACCAAATTGGAAATCGAACACGGCACTCAAAGAAAAGTTTTTATAACTCAGACTGGTTGTCACACCACCGATAACATCCGGAGTAATCTTACCGACTTTCTTTTTCTCAATAGTCTGATCGTAATCCCAAACACCAGTACCTTGATTTACAATACGGTTACCCTGTTCATCACGCTGGTACGGAGTGACATAGACTTCACCGTATTCTCCACCAGGAAGGCTATATATAAAAGCACCTGTACCACCCCACATTTCCAAACGGTCAATACCTTTACCTAACTTTTTAACTTTCGTACTATAGTTTGCCAAATTAAAACCTAATTCCCAAGTCCAATCCTTAGTCATGATAGGCTTCGTATTGATCGAGAATTCCACACCATTTTGAGCGATATCACCCGCATTCATACGAACTTTTGTAACTCCAGAAGACGCAGGAACAGTCAATGTTGTGATCTGGTCATACGTATTATTATGGAAGAATGAGAAGTCTACGTTAATACGGTTCCCCGGCAAGAAAGCAGCCTCCAATCCTAATTCATATTCACGTTTACGTTCAGGTTTCAAGTTTGGAACAGGAAATCCACCTGTAGAACCAGCAAAGTCAGCAGGAGGTAATTCATCCGGTAAATTCATATTAGGCTGTCCACCGTAGCTACCCAGTGAAAAGGCCATATTACCATAATAACGTGGACCCGGACGACCAACATCTGCCCAGGAAGCACGGAATTTACCAAAATTCATACTTGGAATGTCAAATGTTTCCGTAAAAATCCAACTAGCACTTACACCCGGATAAAAATAATGATTATTTTCCGGCGGCAGGATTGAAGACCAGTCGTTACGTGCTTGTACTTCTAAATAAAGCTGATTAGCATATGCCAACTGAGCAGAAGCATATACACTCAGCAACAAATCATCTCCGCGGCTACGAGAACTACGCGAACCAAAGTCTTCACGTGTATTGTTCAAAGAAAACCAGTTTTCAAGTGCGAATGTCTCACCGACCCACTGTCTCTGTTCTTGATCAGATATACTTTTCACTGCACCACCGACCATAGCACTAATATCCCATACATCATTGAATGTCTGGTTGTAATTGAACGCCGTCTGGGCATACATAATCATATTACGCTTGTTCCCTATTTCATACCAGCCTTGCTTGCTTTCTTCAGACAGTGGTCTTTGAACATGCTGTTTTACCTCTTGATTAGCTACAGTCCAATCCATACCACCCAAAGTTGTCCAAGAGAACTTGTCGTTAAAAGTAACGTCAAAGCTAAGTGACTGAATCAAATGGTTACGGTCATAGTCATTTGAGTTAACTAACTGAGACCAATAATACTCAGACAGATACCCCGTATATGGAGCTAGTGCAGTAATCGTTTTATTAAAGTAATTATAACCATCCTCCGTACGCAACATATCATGGATCAAGTTCACATCCTGTTCACGTGGGAAACCATATGATGCCATATCTTGAATGCTATAAGGAGCATTATGGTCTTTCGTATTTGAATAGTTAGTATTTACACCGATTTTAATCCAATCATTAGCTTTCAAATCAGCAGAAAAAGCGAACGAATGAGCAGTGTTTTCAGCACCAACAGAAATAGCATCGTAATCACGGTAGTTATATGATAAGCGGAAACTACCCAAATCACCACTATTACTCAATGCAAAGTTGACATTAGTCTGTCCACCTGTACGGAACAAATCTTTCTGATTGTTCTTTTGTGCAGTATATGGGCGATATTGTCCGTCCCACCACAACAAATCACGTCCGTCCATACGTGGACCGAAGTTTCCAGAAGCTCCTCTCCACAACGATTCAACCCTCTGTCCAGTGTTCGGATCTGTCATTGTGTAAAACCCATCTTTTGATATTTCTTTCAATGCTGATGTACCAGGACTAGCACCTGTACCAAATTCATTCTGTAGTTCCGGTGTATAAGCTGCAATATTCCAAGAATGGTTCACCCCGAAGTCGATACCCAACCCCTTGTTTTTACCGGATTTCGTTGTGATTAACATTACCCCATTCGCACCCTCCGATCCATATAATACAGCAGCTTTCGCACCTTTCAAGATTTCGATAGATTCGATATCTTCCGGGTTAATATCATTCAAACCGGTACCATGGTCACCACCTGTACGGCTATTCTTTTCCTGACCTGTATTTTCATCATGAATAGGAATACCGTTTACAACAATTAAAGGACGAGTTGACGATTCTTTTGTCAAAGAAATGGAGTTACGAACCTTTATATTCATACCTCCGGAAGGACCAGAAGCTGTAGATTGTAACTGCAAGCCAGAAGTCTTACCATACAAAGCAGAAACCGGACTCATCGGCGTACCTGCTTCAGTCAGTTCCTCACCTTTTACACTACTTACTGAATAACCCAGTGCTTTCTTTTCGCGTTTGATACCCAAAGCTGTTACAACAACTTCGTCCAGTTTCTGAGCATCTTCAGCCATTTTCACTTGTAAAGCAGGTTGACCAGTATACTTGATTTCCTGGGTAGCATACCCGATAAAAGAAATCTGAATAATGTCACCGCTCTTCACACCTTCCAATGTAAAGTTACCGTCCATATCGGTAATCGATCCATTAGTTGTACCTTTCACTACGACAGATGCTCCGGCAACAGGACCGAATTCATCTTCAACTACTCCCGTCACTTTCCCATTCTGTTGGGAAATACTGGTTTTTGGCATTGCTGCAACCGTATCCGCAGACACATATCCGGGGATACCTAGTGTTCCGGCTAACAGCAATAAGCCCACAGGCTTAAAGTTTTTCAACATAATTGATGGTTTTATTTGAACATAAAATAGACACTGCTTTGGCGAAACAATGGTCTGTTCTAAATCTCTTTGGATATAATTCGCAGTAATATTTTAGAAACTAGTGTGTATTTTAGTTGGCGTTACCTCAGTTCTAAAAGAACTCTGTACATTTTATATCCGCGACAAATATATGAAATAATTATTACCCAGTGTTATTTTTCGTCAAAAAATTATCACAAGATTTTGTTTTTAACACATTGGCTAACAATAATCCATCGTAATTAAGTTAACAGGACACTTGATTTACGGTTCATATGTTAATATAGATTTACAAAACTTCTCTGAAGAAATATGATTACATTTTCCTGTTAACATTTATAAGGTGTCTATATTTTACTCAAAAATCAGGAAAAGATAATTCTATTTGCAAAGTGAGATATATACATAAAATTCATATCATACTACAAAACAACATATTATGCAATAGGCAGATTTCTAAATAATTAGCTATAATTACTTAAGTTCTTTTAGTACTTATATCCATCTTTTTATTTTTAACCGAAATAACTATAGTCCTTTTAGTACTATGAACGCCATAAAACGCCAAATCATCCAAGCGTTCATCAACAAAGTCTCTTCATTATTATATCAAATTAAGTTCAAAGGTGCTTTTTACGCCAAATAGCACTGGAGTATTTTAAAAACCATCAATTATGTTGAAAAACTTTAAACCAGTTAGCTTAATTTTGTTTGCTGGAGCGTTATGTTTACCTAAAATGTACGCCGAAACAACACCAGTTAGGCCGGATGTGAATTTTTCCCAACAAAGCGGGAAAGTCACAGGAACAGTTGAAGATGAATTCGGTCCCGTTGCCGGAGCGTCTGTCGTAGTGAAAGGAACAACCAACGGTAATATTACCGACATGGACGGTAACTTTACGCTGGAAGGAGTAAAAAATGGAGATGTCATCCAGATATCTTTCATCGGTTATGCTACTCAGGAGATTAAGTATACAGGACAAGCTACTATTCAGATCAAATTAGCTGAAGACACTCAAAAATTGGATGAGGTTGTTGTTACAGCATTAGGAATGAAACGTGAATCCAAAGCTTTAGGTTACGCCGTAACAGAATTGAAAGGGGATGAACTTAAAACGGCCAATACCATTAGCCCGGTCGCCTCTTTACAAGGAAAAGTAGCCGGTGTTGAAATCTCCAACTCTGATGGGGGTATGTTTGGTTCCACTAAAATCCAGATCCGTGGTGCTTCCACTTTAAGCGGTAACAACCAGCCTATTTATGTTGTTGATGGAATTATTCTTGATAATAATGTAAGTAATGGAGAAGAAGCAGGTAATAGTGGTGACGGAGGACTTATCAAAGACTACGGAAACGAACTGAAAAACTTGAACCCGGACGATTTTGAATCAATATCTGTATTGAAAGGTGCAGCAGCAACCGCATTATATGGTTCACGCGGTTTGAATGGAGCAGTTGTTATCACAACCAAAAGCGGTAAAGCCGGTAAAGGGTTAGGCATCAACTTCTCTCAAACATTAGGTATCGACTACGTTTATAAACAACCTGATTTACAAAATCTATATGGAGACGGTGCCCCGGCCGGTTATGTAACTTATGGTGAAAAAGATGCTAACGGAGAATATTATCAGTTTGATACCATGCATCAATTCTACAAAAATGCCAGTGGGCAACATGCATTTTTGCAACCGGGAAATTGGGCTGGTAATGCCTGGGGACCTCGTTTCGACGGTAGCGCAATTGAGGGCTATGACCACGAAATGACAACATACAGTCCGGTTGAAAACAACTACAGAGATGCATATAACCTCGGATTCAATACCAATACGAACGTATCTATATCAGGGGGTAACGAAAAGACGACATTCTATACATCTTTATCCTATAAATATGCAGATGGAACGCTACCGAACAACTCTTTCCAGCGTTTGTCGGCTTTAGCAAAAGCCAGCCATAAAATCACAGATAAAATTACGATCGAAGCATCTATGAGTTTTGCAAACTCAATGCCGAAGAACTCACCATATGCGCTCGGTCAATATTTCACTTCAAATATTTATTCTTTCGATGACGGTTTCGGACGTTCATACGACTCAAACTATTATCGCGATAAATACAAAGGAGATCACGGAGGTTCTGCCAGCAACTCTTACGGAGATAAATATGGTTCTACCCCGGCACATGATTTATGGTTCAAGCTTTACGAATACAACTACACTCAGAAAGAGACAAGCGTTCGTCCCACACTGAATGTAACTGTCGATTTATTGGATTGGCTGAAATTCAAAGCAGAGGGCAATATGAACTACTACTACAAACGGGCCGAGAACAAAGAACTGGGAACCGGTTATGCGAATGATGGAGGTAAATATGCCCTGGACCAATACACCAAGGAACAAACAAACCTGAACGCTACATTTACCGGAGACAAAACAATCGGAGATTTTAATGTTCACGGTTTCCTTCGCGGTGAGTATTATAATACGATGGAACAGAGTATGGCTGAAAATACAGAAGGCGGACTTACCGTTCCCGGCCAATTCTTCATCGGTAACAGTAAAAATTTGGCTGGCTTCAGCGGGGAACTGAAAGGCACCAAAAGAATGATGTCGGTCGCATTCCAGATAGGTGGTAGCTGGAAAAACCAACTTTTCCTGGATATAACCGGACGTAACGACTGGTCTTCCGCTCTGGTTTATACAAACAAAACAGGTAACTATTCTTATTTCTATCCTTCAATTTCAGGTTCATGGTTGATTAATGAGACATTCCGGGATAAATTACCCGAATGGATTACATTTGCCAAGATTCGCGGATCATGGGCACAGGTAGGTAATGATACAAATCCTTATTACATCAATCAGGGTTATACCTTAAATAAATGGCAATTCTCCAATAGCTATATTTATGGTTTAAGTATCCCCAATAAAGCTTTAGAGTTAAACCTGAAGCCGGAACGTAAAAATGCATGGGAAATCGGCATCGACTGGCGTTTTCTTGATAGCCGCATCGGCATTGATGCTACCTATTATAAGGAAAACACGAAAGACCAGATCATGGAAATTGCCGTACCGTCCGTATCCGGTATCAGCAGTGAGTTGATCAATGCCGGTAATATCCAGAATAAAGGTGTTGAAATAGCATTGAACACTATTCCTTTCAAAAACAAAGACTGGGAATGGACTTTGAATTTCACTTATACCAAGAACAGCAATAAGATCGTCGAACTTCACCCGGATGTAGCCGACTATATTACATTGACTAACGGAGGTGGCGACTATGCCAATATCAAATCGGTTGCTAAAGTAGGAAAAGAATATGGCTTATTGATTTCGAGCCAGCTTCCTAAAACCGACCCGGCTACCGGAAAAGAGGTTCTAGCCTACGACAAGACAAGACGTTATGCCTATGCATTACGTGACGGAGAAGAAAAGGAAATAGGTTCCATGATACCCAACTTCCTCGGATCGGTATCTACCGGAGTTACCTGGAAAAATCTGTCAGTGAATATATCGATGGATATGCGTTTCGGCGGATATATTGCATCGTATGGTAGCCGTTACGGCGATGCTGTGGGTACAACCAAAAATTCATTGAACTATCGTGATGCTGAACATGGCGGAATTACATGGACCAGCAAATTTGACGGAGTAACTTACAGCGATGGTTATATCCCTGACGGTATATTCCCGGCCGGTACAGCTATCGAACAACCTGATAAAAAGATTTATACGGTTGGTGCAGATGGAGAAACCTACCAGTCATTATACGAAAAGGGAGTTATCGAGCCTACTCATATTTCAACATGGGTTTTACAAAGAAACGGTTGGGGTAAAGGCGTTGTAAACGATAGCTGGGTGAAGAAACTGAACTATATCGCACTTCGTGAAGTAAGTATCTTCTACCGCATGCCATCTAACCTTGCAAGCAAAGTCGGTGCAAAATCTCTTAGCCTCGGACTTACCGGACGTAACCTGGGATATTTGTTGAACACCATGCCTAACCATGAAAATCCGGAATCTGTACGCGGAACAAAAACGACAGAATTCCGTTGCCCTTCTTTCTCGGCATTTACGGCTAGCTATATGTTCAATATAAATGCAAGTTTCTAATGCTGTCACATTAATTAAAAAAACAAGAAATATGAAATATACATCATTATTGACTGCAACGCTGATAGGTGCAACTTTGTTTACTACAAGTTGCAAAGATGACTTTGCAGATATCAATACCAATCCAAGTACAGTGAGTAAAGGGCATCTCCCCTATTTGTTTGCTCAGGGAGTACATGATTTCGAACCGGCCGATTATACGTTCTGGTTCTATAACGGTAAATATTACGCACAATTCATACAAGCATTCGTTCCGACAGGTGGTAACACGGAACTCTATAACCGCATGGATCAAACCGGCGGACAAGGCAGTCAAAACTATAACGTTTTAAAGATTGCCCGCGAAATGGACAAGGTGATGAAAGACTTAGGTCCGGATGAAGCTGCCAAATATCAATATGTACGTACATTATTAGATCCGCTGATCGTTTATTTGGGAATGTTCGATACAGATACCTATGGAGATATGCCATTCTCTGAGGCTTGTATGGCACCTTACACAAGCCCGATGTTGCTGACTCCGAAATATGATACAGTACAGGAGTTATATGCAAATTGGCTGGAAATGTTGGATAATACTATTAATATCCTGACAACGACTCCTGCCGTAGCACAAACATTCCCTGGTAGCCAGGACATGGTATATGCGGGCGATATTACCAAATGGGCTAAACTGGCAAATTCCTTAAAGCTGAAAATTGCCGTTCGGTTACTCACACAGGATAAAGCCAAGGCAATTGCCATTGCTGAAGAAGTAGCCAAAAGCCCGGCCGGCGTATTAAGCGGAACAGAAGATGACTTCATTTTCAATAAAGGCATCACTGACTATCATTTCAATCCGGGTAATACAGTTGGTTTCGGAGCTCCTAAAAAAGAAGTCGCAGACTTCCTTATTAAGAACAAAGACCCTCGTGTCCGTTTTTTCTACACCAAAAACCATTTCAATTCAAAAGTGGTACAGGCTTTCTATGATGCAGGAAAAGATGTCCCCGCTTATATCGAAGCAAATGTAAACTCCGAAATGGAAAACGGCAAGAAAGTGTTTAAGAGCTGGAAAGGTTCAGGTGAACCCTGGGTACGTTATTACGGTATCCCTGCTGACATCGGTGCTGCCAACCAAACAGTCAAATACGGCGATTATTTCGATGAAAACCGATTTAAACTGGTGGGAGCCTCTGCTGAAAAGAAATTCACTCCCTACTCTATCTTCCAGCAGGAAAACTGCCACGGAAATGTTACTTACACTGTTCCTGTGGTACCCGACGGACCTGTTATCCAGGATAATGAAAATCATGCATGGTATGGTTTCTATATGACGTCCGGTGAAGTGTATTTATATTTAGCTGAATTTAAATTATTGGGAGCAAATCTGCCGTCATCGGCACAAGACTATTTCAGCAAAGCCATTGAATATTCAGTAAAATCCTACGACCGCTGGGCCGGATTAAATCAAATTCCTTATTACGGCACCACCTACGGGTACGACCCGAATGAGGTCTCTATCGAATTGAAAAACGGCGAAATAGAAGCTATGCTGGCTAACCCGGACTATCAATTGACAGGTTCAAAAGAAGAACAACTGGAAAAAGTATACATACAGGAATACATCCACTTCACCTATCAACCGTCCGACCAGTTTGTTGCTGTACGCCGTTCAGGAATTCCTAAAGTGGGAAGTGCCTTGATTCCCTGGCAGCTACTCGGTCCAAACACCGAAGTACCTCGCCGATTGGAAATAGGCATACCTAGTAAAACAGATAAGATGTACGAAATAAAGACAGCATCACTGAAGTCTCAGGGATTTACCGGTGGTACAAGTCTCGAACCATCTATTCTTAACCGCGAACGTGTATGGCAGGATAACGGTGCTCCGAATTATGGAGAAGGCCCCAATTTCTAAGAGAAAGAAATTGCATAGCAGGATCACCACATCTGTTTTTTAGTAGATTTTATTGATATGCAATAAGTAAATAGGTGACGCCACTCATAATGACCGGCGTCACCTATTTTTTTATTCTCCATCCTCGATATTCGGTTCCGCCATCAATGTATCCGACAATACCACCGGTTCCGGCCGTTTGGCATAGATACACATCCGCCTGGTCCCGTCTTCTATAAGAATACCGTCAGCCACAAACTGTTTGAGTTCCTTCCGTGCCATATATTGCGAACAACCGTTCAACCCCTGATAGGCCAGTGTCGTGATATAAGCATGCCTTTCCAGATACCATAACAACCTCCTCTCCTTCTCATCCGGAGAGAAATCTGTACTCTTAGGTTCTTTATAACGCTCCAGCGTCATCGATTTCAATTCACGCTTCAGCCGGGCACAACAACGGAAATTCACATTCTTGAAATGCACCGATTCACTGCGCAGCTCCTTTTTATCTTCCACCGGACGCGATTGCAGAGATACACTGAAATAACCGATCCCGTCCAGATTGACATTATAACCGTCCCGTAATTTCTCTTTTAGAAGGTCAGCGATCAGGCGGACTGCTCCCTTCAGGTCTCCTCCGGTATAAGTAGAAGACGAAGAGGCTTCTTCTATTAACTTGTCAGTACTTACAGTATCCCAGGGTACTATACGGGGATGCAATACGACTTTCTTTCCTGAATCCTTTTTGGGCGGGTTCTTCTCCATCTTGTAAATTGCTGTCATCTTAGTATACTTTTATTATCCGGACTATATGCTTTAAAAATAAAAGATAGGACTTATTAAGTATTTGACCTGGGTCAACCATATATCCGACCTGGGGCGAACTTCTGTTTGCCCCAGGGAAACTACATATTCCACCTTGGTCGAACAAGTAAAAACATATTACCAAAGATACAAAATACAGCTAGATAAACAACAGTTCTCTCCTTTATTTTCAATAGAAGCAGCAAGTATAACTTTTCTGAAGATAATTGATCTTCACTGGCTCCAAACTGAACGCCGACCATCTACTTTCATTCTACCTCTTTAATGTAGAAAACAACACACATCCGGGATAGATATAGCAGATTTACATTGCTTTATATATAATTCATCCAAAGGTAACGATGTTGACAGACACCTCAAAAGCTACCGATATCCACCCAGATATCGACCATAAAAAGCCGTTACAACACCCGGCTTCCACTATTAATAAAGCCATATCCTTTTACTGCCTTTTCTAAAGGTCATGAAAGGAATAATAGACACGACCGGATATCTCAAAAGAACGATATCAGATATTTCTTTAGCTGTCCTGACAATAATCAATACCGTAACACATACCGAAAATAACAAGTGTTTTAAATGACACAAAGGTGTATTTACCAAAATTTATATAAATACAAAATCTAATTCCCTACAGGACTTTCCTTCTTTTATTGATAAATATTAACCATACAAACATCCTTCTGCAATCTTAATAAAAGGTAGTTTTTTCCTCAACCAGCAGATGTTAATATTTGTGCCTCAAAAACACAACACGCTAATTAACAGAGATATAATCCTCGTCATTCACTAGAGTCCTTTTAGAACTATGATGATCGCTAAACACAATTTTAGACAGATATTAAATTACAAGAGATATACAATAATACATCAAATTAAACATAGAAGTGCTTATTCGCCAAAATAACACTTCAGTAATCTAAAAACTATCAATTATGTTGAAAAACTTAAAGCCTGTCAGCTTAATTCTGATCGCTGGCGCACTCGGTTTCTCAGGGAGCGCATACGCAGATCTGATGCCAAGTAAGCAAAGTACCGGGATTACCCAACAGAATGGGAGAGTCACCGGAGTAGTAGAGGACAACTTCGGACCCGTTGCCGGAGCCTCTATAGTTGTGAAGGGAACCACAAATGGTACCATTACCGACTTGAACGGTAATTTTACACTGGAAAACGTGCAAAACGGAGCCACCATCCAGGTCTCGTTTATCGGCTACGCCACACAGGAAATCCGGTATACCGGACAGTCCTCTCTTCGTGTGTCGTTAAAGGAAGATTCACAAGCTCTGGATGAAGTGGTTGTTACCGCTTTGGGTATGAAACGCGAAACGAAAGCATTGGGATATGCCGTTACCGAATTAAAAGGTGAAGAATTGCTGAACAACGCAATCAACCCGGTTTCTGCTTTACAGGGTAAAGTGGCAGGGGTTGAAATTGCCGGTTCCGACGGTGGTATGTTCGGTGCGACCAAGATCCAGATCCGTGGTGCATCTACACTGGGTAAAAACAACCAGCCTATTTATGTAGTAGACGGCGTTATCCTGGATAACGCGATCCGCGACGGGGATGCAGACTGGACTGCTCATAACTACGACTACGGTAATGAGTTGAAGAACCTGAACCCGGACGACTTCGAGACAGTGTCTGTTCTGAAAGGTGCAGCCGCTACCGCCCTTTACGGTTCACGCGGTTTGAACGGTGCAGTCGTTATCACGACGAAATCGGGTAAAGGCAAACAGGGTATCGGGGTGAATGTTTCGCAGACGTTCGGTATCGACCATATGTTCAAACAACCGAAGTTGCAGAATAAATACGGACGCGGAAACTATACCGGTAATGTCGGCTATGGTGAAACCGATGCCAGTGGAAACTATTATCTGTATGACAATATCGGCCAGTTCCATCTGAATTCAGCCGGCAATCCGACTCTTACAGGCGGAACAGGTCGTCATTGGGGACCGGCATTCGACGGACGCGACATTGAAAACTATGACTATTCGACAATTGCCTACAGTCCGGTTGAGAATAACTTTAAGGATGCGTATAATTTAGGATTCAACAGCAATACGAACGTATCCGTCAGCGGTAGCAGCGAAAAGACCTCTTTCTATACTTCTCTGTCTTATAAGTATGCAAGCGGTACATTACCGAACAACAGCTTCGATCGTACATCGTTCCTGGCTAAGGCATCCCATAAGATTACCGACAGGATCGAAGTGGAAGCATCTATTGCTTTCGCCAATTCAAATCCGAAGAATGCGCAGCCGAATATCGGTGAGTTGTTCGTAGACGGTACCTGGGGACGTACATACGATACACAGTATTTCCGTAAACGTTATAAAGGAACTCACGGCGGTCTGGCAAGTGCCAGCTATGGCGACGAATACGGTAACAACCCGGGAAGAAGTACCTGGTGGGCGATTTATGAAAATGACTATTCACAGAAAGAAACTTCTGTACGTCCGACATTGGTATTGAATATGGAACTGACCGACTGGATGAAATTCCGTGCGGAAGGTAACTACAACTATTATTACAGACGTTACGAAGAGAAACAGCCCGGCTCCGACTATGCAAACAAGAAGAGCGGTTATTATGGAATGGGACTGTATACAAAGGAACAGACCAACCTGAATGCCGCGTTTACGTTCAACAAGAGTGTGGGCGATTTCACATTCGGCGGGTTCATCCGTGGTGAATATTTCAACAATATGCAACAGACCATGGCTGAAAATACAAACGGCGGTCTGGTTGTTCCTAACCAGTATTTTATTGCAAACTCTATCAATACGCCGTCTTACAGCGGTAAGATAGAAGGGGAAAAACGTATGCTGTCTTTATCCTTCCAGGCAAGTGCCAGCTGGAAAGATCAGCTCTTCCTGGATGTGACCGGACGTAATGACTGGTCGTCTGCCCTGGTTTATTCGGATACACATGGTAACTACTCCTATTTCTATCCGTCTATTTCCGCATCCTGGCTGGCTCACGAAACGTTCCGCGAACAGCTTCCGGAATGGATCTCTTTTGCCAAACTGCGCGGATCATGGGCACAGGTTGGTAATGACACGGATGCTTATACGATCAACTCGGCTTATTCATTGCTGACTGCCCAGTTACAAGGGGGCGGTAACGTATATGCTCTGAGCATCCCGTCGACAGCTTATTCTACGAACCTGAAACCGGAACGTAAGAATGCCTGGGAAATTGGTCTGGACTGGCGCTTCCTGTCTAACCGTATCGGTATCGACATGACTTATTATAAGGAAAATACAAAGGACCAGATCATGTCGATCAGCGTTCCGGGTATCTCCGGTATCAGCAACCAGCATATCAATGCCGGTAATATCGAAAACAAGGGGCTGGAAATTGCCTTGAATACGACACCGTTCAAAAACAAAGACTGGCAGTGGGATTTGAACTTTACGTACACCAAGAACAACAATAAAATCGTTGAACTGCACCCGAATGTAGCCGATTATATAGAGTTGTCCGGTAGTGTCGCATATGGAAACTACCGCATTGGCTCGGTGGCAAAAGTAGGTGAATCTTACGGGGTATTGATGAGTGACTCGAAAGCAAAGATCGACGAAAAGACCGGCTTGCCTATATTGAACGCTACTTCTTATTATGGTGGCGACAGAGGTATGCATGCCATGTATTACCAGCGTAGCGGTGAAGCGGAAGTGGTTGGTTCGATGGTTCCTGACTTCCTGGGTTCTGTAAGTACTTCGCTTACGTATAAAAACTGGAGCCTGCGTGCTTTGTTCGATATGCGTTTCGGTGGTTATGTAGCGTCTTATGCAAACCGTTACGGTCTGGCATACGGTTTTACGGAAAGCTCCCTGAAATGGCGTGACGCAGAAAACGGCGGTATGAGCTATACTTCCATCTGGGACGGTCAGCAGTATAACGACGGTTTGATTCCGGTAGGTCTGATCGAAGGCGGAACATCTATTCCTCTTCCTGACGGAAGCGCTTATACGGTAGCTGCCGGTGGCGAAACATACCAGGCTTTGTATGACAAGGGCCTCGTAGACCCACAGCATGCTTCGGCATGGCATTACTGGAACAATGCATGGGGAACAGGTGTCGTGAACGACGACTGGGTGAAGAAACTGAATTACATCGCAGTACGTGAAATCACCGTATCTTACAGAATGCCTAACAAGATTGCACACAAACTGGGGGCACAGCATCTGAATCTGTCGGTATCCGGACGTAACCTGGGTTATCTGCTAAATACGATGCCGAATAAGATCAACCCGGAATCTGTCCGCGGTACATCTGCTTCCGAGTTCCGTATCCGTTCTTTCAACGGCTTGACTGCTAACTACACATTTACTATTAATGTTGGATTCTAAACAAAACAAGAAACTTTAAATTAATTGAGACATGAACAAATATAGTAATATATTAATGGGATTCGGCCTGAGTGCAGCCTTGGTATGCACCACCGGATGCCGTGATGATTTCGCAGATATCAACTCCAGCCCTTCGCAGGTGACTGTGGGTGACCCGTCTTATCTGTTCGCAATGGCCGCTATGGACTTTGAACCTTTTGGATATACATTCTGGTTTTATGACGCACCGATGTTGACATCATGGAGTCAGATGGCGGTACCGACCGGCAGCTTTACCGAAAGCTCCGCATTGACGACTGTTACTGGTGGCGTAAGCTATGTGAACACATTGAAACTGGCACACGAAATCACTTATTTACGCTCGAACATGAGCGAGGAAGATGCAGCCAAACATGCCGTAACAGCCGCATGCGTAGATGTTCTTACTACTTATCTGGCGCTTTCTAGCAGCGATATCAATGGAGATATCCAGTTTACGGAAGCCGGCAACGCCTTACATGGCGGTACTCTGACCCCGGCTTACGACAGAATTGCCGATCTGTACACGCTGTGGTTGGATCAATTAAATTCAGCTATTACAACATTCACGACTGCCACCGATCAGATTTTTACAAACGAGCAGGACATCGTTTATAAAGGCGACCGTGCCAAGTGGGCCAAAATGGCTAATTCGCTGAAACTAAGAATTGCTGCCCGTTTGATATCTCAGGATAAAGCAAGAGCTCTGACTATTGCTTCGGAAGTCGCAAATGCATCCTGCGGCTATATCGATTCTTTGGATGATGCCATGTTGTTCAACAAAAGTGTCGTAAACTCAAGCAGTGACGATTACATTTACCACTGGAGTAACGGATTTATGGACGGAATGGCTTCCAACCAGCGTATAGTAGATTTCATGCTTGAAAACAAAGACCCTCGCGTTCGTTTCCTTTATCGTAAAAACGACTGGAACTCTAAAATCATTCAGGAATTCTACGATCAGGGCAAGGCGATTCCTTCTTATATCGAAGAAAACGTTGAATATACCACGTCCGGCGGAAAGAAAACATTCGTGAAATGGAAAGGAATGGGTGAACCTTGGGTTCGTTATTACGGCCTTCCGGTTGAATATAATGCCAAGAACAATTCGGCTGTTTACGGTGAATGGTTTGACTATGAAAACCGTTACAAGATTACCGACGAAAACGGCCAGAGTGCAAAAAGCTATCGCCCCTACTCCATGTACCAGCATCAGATGGTTATCGGACGTTACTATAATTTCACCCTGCCTACAGTTCCCGGCGGTCCTGTAATCACAAGAAACGACAGCCGTCCCTGGTATGGTTTGTATCTGGGTGGAAGTGAGGTAAACCTGTATCTGGCTGAGTTCAAACTATTAGGAGCAAACTTGCCCAGTACGGCTGAAAGCTATTTCACACAAGGTGTTAAACTGTCTGTTCAGGAATATGATAAGGTAGCCGGATTAAACCAGATCGCTTATTACGGTACTACTTATGATTATGATCCGAATGAAGTTTCCATCGAACTGAAAAGCGGAGAGATCGAAGCGATGCTGGCATCAGACGATTACCAGTTGACCGGTTCAGCCAGCGAACAATTGGAGAAAGTATACTTGCAGCAGTTGATCAACTTTACCATGTATCCTTACGATCAGTTTGTTACCGCCCGTCGTTCAGGCTTGCCTAAATTCAATTCACAGTTTATCAGCCGTGAGAATTATGCTTCTATTCCTGTGACTAACTTCCCGCGTCGTTTCCAGACTGGTGTTCCTAACGAAATGAGCCAGTTATACCAGATCCAGAGAGATGCGTATGCAGCACAGGGTTACACCATCACAGGTGCCGGTGATGCGAATACATCTATTCTGAATTCAGAACGTACATGGCAGGATCAGGGTGCTCCGCAATGGGGTGAAGGGCCAAAGAATTAATTCCTATTAATAACCTCGAAAGAGTAGTTACAGATTCTGTAACTGCTCTTTCACATATTCTACAACAATGAGAACATACCTGTTAATCACCATCCTGTGCTGTATAGCAACCGTAGGTAGTGTTAATGCACAGAAGAAACGTCAGATGCTTTTCGAAGATTACTCGAAGGGTGTCGTGTTAATGAAGAACAACTCCAAGACAATGGCAGAACTCAATTACGATGCCGGCAATCAGAAGATGATGTTCAAAAACGGTTCGGAAGAAATGCTCCTTACCAACGTTGCCCAGATCGATACGGTCTATATTGGAAATGCCAGATTCATTCCGACCGGATCCAGTTTCTATGAGATACTACAGATACCGAATGGTCTTATCGGTATAAACTGGTTGTTGAAGAATACTTCCCAGGGATATAAAAATGCTTTCGGCGTAACGCAACAGGCTAAAGTGGAAACTTTAAATACGAACCAGTTAAACTATAGCACTTACGAAAATCAATACACGGAAGTGTATAAGCTCGCCAATCAGAATGAATATTGCATATTCCGTGATGGTACTCCGCTGAAATTCAAAAATAAGAAATCGCTATTAAAACTCTTTCCCGGCAAAGAGAACCTCATCGAAACTTATATAAAAGAAACGAAAACAGACATGAAGAATGCGAAAGATGTCATCACACTTGTCAATTATTGCCTGGGATTATAATCAGGTTAAATAAAAAACGGGTGATCCTGCTTTTTATGACAGCGTCACCCGTTTTACATTATATATCAGAACTTGTAAAGCGTCTCTATAAAAGTGACGCCGGATTACGAAATTCTTTTTAGGATTACTCAAAACTTTTTACGGTCAAAGTAAACTGAAGCGTTGAGCACAACGGAATATACGGATAAGGATAATCCTTTTCTCCATAGCCTAGCTGATAAGGAATAATAGTTTCCACTCTTTCTCCTTTATGGGTTTGCAACAAAAGAGCAGCCAATCCCTTGATCAAATCCGGACTATCCAGATCGAATGTCATTTCTACGGGATTTCCCTTGCTATCTCCGACAATCTGATCCTTAGAGACAGGTAATATCCCCAACATCGAAACTTTCGCATCCGAGTCTATCGTCGGAACAGAATCGACCTGGCCAACTTCCAATACACGGTATAACAAGGTATCATCCTCCACAACCAACTGTTGATATAATAATTGTCCATCCTCTTCCACAATCGCCTTCCTTTCCTGGAAATATGCCTGATTCTGAGCAATCCAAAGTTTCTCTGCTTCCGTATGAGCAGGTATCGTCTTTCCCTCATCATCACTGCAAGCTACCAAACCGGTAACCATCACCACCACCCAACATAGGGCTACATAAATTGATTTCATTCTTTACTCACATGATTAAATTCAACATTAATACTTCTTTTCATTCGCCAGATTCCACATATTCAGGAAAGAGGCTTTCGTTATATCAACTATTTTATTCCAATTGATCTTTTCTACATGGTCACTCGGCATATGATAGTCCGGATGGCCGTTGGTATGATACCAGATAATAGGGATCTCACGTTTGGCAAAAGAACCATTGTCACTCCCTCCTACCGGTTTGTCCCAGGCATGATAAATTGGCTTCAGGTTCAGGTTGTATTTCTTGATGTCATTCTTCAGCCAATCCCCGAAAGCCTTGTTTGCTTCTGTATAGAAATAATCGACCTGCTCAGGAACCGCCTCATTCGAGTTACGACCGATCATATCATAATTCAAATATCCTTTAATATCTTTCAGGAAAGAACAGTTCTGCACAAAATACTCTGAGCCCAGCAATCCTTTCTCTTCCCCGTCCCAGAAAGCAAAGATCACGGTACGTTCCGGTTGCTGGCCCGATGCCAGGAAAGCCTTCGCTACCTGCAGAACAGCCGATACCCCGGAAGCATTATCATCGGCACCATTATAGATCTGGTCGCCGTCCAGCATCGGATCAAATCCCAGGTGATCGTAATGGGCACCGATAATAACATATTCATTCGGATTCTTTCCTTCTATCTTTCCCAGGATATTGCGCATGGATAATTTCTGATGTACCCCTTGTTTCAACTGAGCGATCGAATCCGGATGTACCTGGAAACGTCCTCGCTTCTGGCGTTCTTTATTATAAGCTTCAAAAGGTTGATAATAAGATTCATTCAAAGGAGCGATTCCCATTGTCTTCAGATTGGATACGATATACTCTCCGGCAATACGTCCTCCCTGGAAACCGGCTTCACGCCCTTCCAGTTCGTCACTGGCCAGAAAACCGATATATGCCTCCGCATTCTCTTTATTGATTACATTCAGTCCTTTTTCAATAGGCGACTGTGCCCAAAGGGTTGTAGATAGCATAACGGATGCTACAAATAAACCTACTCTTTTCATCGTATGATTGTGTTTTACAAATTATTGGAAATAATATAGTTTCAGCTTTCGCGTACAAAGATAGTGCAAATAAGAGCAGAAGCAAAACTTGTTTTGATTATGCCAAATACAGCCTATCTTCGTTTACCAAGGCAAAGATAGAAGATAAATTGAAGAATTGTAAGGGCTATAAAATAAAAAAAGGCTAATCTTCACTGATCTGCCAGTGTCGAATGCCCATCTTTTGTCTCTCACCAGTCTTTAAAAGACTTTGGTGAAGAGAAAACATCTAATAATATACTAATCTTTTTGTTTAATTTTTTGCGTTAGCGCCCATTTCTTCTAATAGGCGGCGGATTTCAGCATTTACTCGCTGACTCATTGTACCATTTCTCATTGACTGATAACGATCAGCCTGATAACGCAACATCGCTAAAGCACGAAGATTTTCTTCATTTCTACTTGTCATCATAATCTTTACATTTTTATGTCTTCCACGCTTGGAAGACTCATTAATAATTAACCTAAACTCTAATCTTTTCTTTTTGTTTACAATGCAAAGATAGACATTATATTCAAAACCATGCTATAAAACATATAAATAATTTCTATCTTTACATTTATTTAATTTATAGTCATATCTTTTTAGAAGCTAAACTTCCTGTTTCACCTCTGTCAATTCGCCTGTAACTGAATTAATTACAAAACCTCTAACCGTTATATCGGAAGGAATCAACGGATGATGAAGAACCTGGTTCACTGTATTCCTAACAGAACCTTCTGACGAGTCGAAACCATGTAGCCAGTCTTTAAAGTCGACTCCGCAATAACGTATCATATCGATACGATCGGCAGGAATGCCCCGTTTCTTCATGGCTTCTATCATCGTATCGCTGTCCATATGTTGTGCGCCACAATCCGAATGTCCGATGATCATGATCTCAGTTACCCCCAAATCATAGATGGCAACCAACAAACTACGTATCACACTACCAAACGGATGCGAAATGACTGCTCCGGCATTCTTTATGACTTTCACATCACCGTTCTTGATACCCAATGAGGCAGGAAGAAGTTCTGTCAGGCGAGTATCCATACAAGATACAATCGCAATTTTCTTATCCGGATACTTATTCGTGATAAACTTTTCGTATCCTTTGTTCTTTACAAACTCTTTATTAAATACTAGTAATTCGTCAATCATATGTTTACTTCTTAGTATAGAAACAACTTACGATCAGATAATGTTCAAATGTTTCAACGCTTTGAATATTCCGTCCTCATCGACAGAATCGGTTACATAATCGGCATATCGTTTCACATCGTCTTCCGCATTTCCCATAGCCACGCCAATTCCGGCATGTTCAAGCATGGCAACATCATTGCCGCCATCACCGAATGCTACACATTCATTCAACGGTATCCTGAAATATTCCAGCATCTTATCGATCCCGATTCGCTTGCTGCTCCCGGCAGGAACAACATCTGTAAATAAAGGATTCCAACGGGTCGATTCACAATGAGACAAAATCTGCATGATCTTTTTCTCCTGATCGGCAGTAAAGAAAGAAACAAGCTGGTAAACGGTCTCACCCCGTATTTCATTCATCGGACGGATAGGCGGCTCCGGAAAATTCAACATATTGAATATCTCTTCCACCGTTTCATCCTTATAATTCATATAGATATCTTTCTCCCGGACAAATGCACATGGAAAAGATTCTTCCGTTTCCATATAACGGATCAGGGCTTCGACATCCCTGTCAGGAATACTGTGTTTATAAATGACTTTATCACCGGCAAAGCAATATCCCCCGTTCAATGTAACGTATCCGTCAAACTGTAAATCTCCCAGATTGTTGATAGAACTGAAGTGCCGCCCTGTAGCTATAAAAACTTTAATACCTTTCTTTCTCAACATATCCAATGCTTCGATAGTTGACTGCGGAACTTCGTGGGTCTTAAAACTAACCAATGTCCCGTCTATATCGAAAAAAACTGCCTTAACCATACTTTTTAATAACCTAAATTTGATACAAAGATAAGAATAAATAAACACATGCATATTTTATATACCTTTGTAAGTAAGATCTTAATAACAATTTAATAGGTAAACTATGGAATACAGACAATTAGGAGGATCAGGACTATACGTGCCGGTTCTCTGTTTAGGAACTGCTACTTTCGGAGGTACAAATGGTTTCGAAGGTTGGGGACATACCCAGGTAGAAGAAGCCAGACGCATGATAAACCGTTGCCTCGACGCAGGCGTGAATCTGTTTGATACGGCGGATGCATACTCAGACGGATTATCTGAAAAGATATTGGGTAAAGCGATGGAGGGATTGAGAAATAAGTTACTGATCTCAACTAAAGCGACATTCAACCTGAATCCGGAAAGCCGTAATGCAATGGGGTCTTCCCGTTTTCATCTGATCGAAGCTTGCGAAGCCAGCCTGAAGCGGCTGAATACCGATCACATAGATATTTATCACATGCACGGGTTCGATGCCAATACTCCGGTAGAGGAAACGCTTCGCGCATTGGACGATCTGATCACAGCCGGTAAAATACGGTATATTGCCTGTTCGAATTTCTCCGGATGGCATCTGATGAAAGCATTATCAGTCTCCGAACGATACGGCTGGAGCCGTTATGTGGCACAGCAGGTGCATTATTCATTGCTTAACAGGGAGTTTGAATGGGAGTTAATGCCACTGGGTATCGATCAGAAAGTCGGCTCTATTATCTGGAGTCCTCTTTCTGCCGGCCGCTTAGGTGGGAGATACAGAAGAAATAATCCGTGAAGGAACAGTACAAGGAAAAAGCAG
>OGIE01001687.1_pt1 | contig 29967 bp, 25 predicted proteins | sample 1571581 | NCBI WGS metagenome assembly OGIE01 (sample SAMEA2582021, study PRJEB24529) | metagenome | biome: Human gut stool | place: China | collected 2011 | reverse complement strand
GAAAATGGACTGCCTGCCGGACCGGATATCCGGTCCGGCAGGCAGTCCATTTTCAAAAGCTTTCCGGCCGTCTTTCAAAATATCCTCCGACACATTACCTAAATCGAAATATACATCTCCGCCTTTGTGCCGATTGTCATATACAAAAGGATCCATCAGCCAGATTTCGATATACTGCACGTTGGCTGTTTCGAAATCACTGGTAGTGATACTCCGCATCATTCCTCCCCACCGTTTCTCCGGATTACGCAGTTTACCGTCCCGGTCGACATCGGTCGTAAAGTTGTAGGGACCTTTTTCCGTCGGATAGTAAGCCACCGAGAGGGCAGGAATAATATTCACATCCCCGACAGCCAGATCCTTATCCGGGAACAATTCCGTCTGCCGGATTTCGCGGACAAAATGGTTAGAACGTTGTTCCTTGTCGGCCCGGATATGGGAAGGGGTCGCCGTCGACATGCGGTAAAAAATAGGATCGACAATATACCAGGCCAATTTTGCCCGGTTGTAGCCGTAATCCAGACTATCCGACTTGCCTTCCGGAAACAGATTATCCTGAGGGGTAGAAGCCGGTTTCCATTGCGTTATCCCTTTCATATCCAACGAAATCTTACTTCCTTCGAAATCGTCCAGGTAAGCGTTTCCACCGGCTCCACGGGCTGTACCCGGCTGAAACCTGGCGAACTCGGTGTCTATCGTCAGGTGGGATTTCGCTTTGGTATGTACAAAAGGTAATTTGTCGATCAGAGTGGTCAGAAAACCGGACTCGGTATTATAAGTAGCGTTCACCCCCCAAATGGTATTCGATAAAGGTTCTTCTCCCAGATTCACTTTATGGGTCAACGGCTTTTCGCTCATATGCATTACCGTTGCTCCGATATTCAGTTTATCGTTGAATTTATAGTCGAGATGTGTCCCGACCAGCGTTTTGGTTTGCATGCCGAACATCGAACGGTTTTCACTTTTAATCGTAATCGGTGTACCGGCTTCCAGCAATGACTGGTTCATAATCTTCAGAGTCCCCATCGTATAATCGACCACATAATCGATATTCTCTGTCAACTCCACCCCACCGGCAAGTACTTTCACCGAGCCCTGAGCAATGTCCTGTCCTCCCAGGGAGATCTCGGAAGAGGACGACGATTTGTAACTTCCTTTCAGATAAAACTTATTCTTCTCGGCATTCTGTTCCGCTTCACTTTGTGTCTTTTCGTACAAGTCTTTATAAACGTACTGACCAGCAACTCCCGGACGATTGATTTTCTTTTCCAGCCACCCGCCGAATGGTTCCAGTACGGGAAAAACGATCCTCCCTTTATTGGAATAGACCGTTATCCCCTCGATATAATCGAAACGCCCGTCCGGAATCGCGTCCAACTGGGTATTCAGCCGGTCGAGATTCATCACAGACAATAAAATCTTATTATCGATATCTCCGGCCGGCAGATAATTCACCATCGTTCCGGCCTTATCATTCTGGTACAAAACGTCTAACACAAAATCCTCGGCACTCAGATTATAGGAACCGATATTATAGACATTCTTCATCATCAAATCCCAGGTCGGCATTTTAGGGCTCTGTGTCGTACTTCTCAACATCTTCACCACCAAGGTCGAAGGTGCAGCCGGGGCATTGGAGGTCAGTTCTCCCACCGTATGGATTTCCCCTCTCACCGTATATTCATAAGCGACCGCCAATACCTCATCCGCATTCAAGGCCGCATTCAGGGAGATATATCCCAGTTTTTCATTCAGGATATATTCGGAAGGATCCAGCAAACGGGCATTTTCCAATTTTTCATAATCCTTGCCGGAATTGAAACCGGTACCGATCTGGGATAAAATACCGGAAACCTGATTGATATCCCGGATTCCTGCATAGCGATCCACCATGGTCTGATACAGCCGATTGCTCTGATTATCGGGATATACCTGCCCGGGAACGGCGGGAAACAAACCGGCATCGAACATCGGATTGGACGGATCCCCGACATTATTTTCAGCCAAACCCGTAAATGCAACGATATTCCGGGCCCGGTCGAAACGGGAACTTTTATTGGTTACCCATACTTCAATTTTAGTGATCACCACCCCGCTATTCACTACGGGCAAGTTTTGTAAGGCGGCATCGTACTGATCCCGGAAAAAACGCGACAGGAAAAAGTGTTTATTAGCTTCATACCTCAAAGCAGATACTTCAAAATCCTGTTTTTCAGCTCCTTTCTCCAATTGAATCACTTTAGATTCCCCCTTCTGTTGCGAAAAAATACTCGACATGGACAATTTACCGAACTGCAGGTCCGTCCGGAATCCCCAAAGATTCTGTCCACCCGAAATCAGCGTTCCGGTTAAAGGTAAAGAGACATTTCCCGCCTCCACCTTTTTCACGATATCGTCTTCCTTCCCTTCGTAGTTCAGTTTCAGGATATTGTCATAATCGAAAGTAGCCTCTGTATTGTACGACCAATCGAGATTGACCAAATCACCGATATTACCGCCGATATTGAATTGTATCTTCTCGTCGAAATCCAGCGAAGTCGTTTTGCGCATATCGATAGGCAAAGTCGGATTATCGACTTTATTCGTTTTGACCCCCAAGGTCAGTTCTGCCGATCCCTGTACCTCGATCCGGATTTTGTTGATACCGAAAATCGGACTCAGAATTTTGTCTAAAAATTGTATATCGGAAACCAGACTCTTGAAATCGTACTTATTCCCTTCCTGAATCTGCCTCCGGTTGTATTCGTACAACGACATTTTCGAACGGGCTTTCAGCAGATCCTGCAAGGTTTCCATAAAAGGGCGGTTGTAATAATACTTTCCGCCGATCAGGCTGGCTACGACATAACGCTTGGTCAGCGGATCATAGATAATGGTATCTTTTATATTGGACGGTTGCCTGAGAAACAATGCCGACGATGGAATAGTCTGCCGGATTTCATTGTCCCGGATCTCCCGGATCGGAAATTGCAGGGTATCGGAAACGGTCCCGGCAACCCGCCCGGAAAAAATAGGCTCCTCCGATTCTCCCGCAGGATAACCGAAAACAAAAACCATCTGAGTTATTATCAAAAATAATAACAAGATATACCGCATACACACACACATTGTTTGCAAACCGATTCACACTAATGATTTGCAACACATTTATTTATAATTGCTTCAGTGCTTGTTTAATCAGTTCCTCGACGCTGGTGACACCTCCACCGGCCATAATTTTATCCAATACTTTATTGGCCTGAGCCTTCACAAACCCAAGCATCACCAAAGCAGCCAAAGCTTCTTCTTTTATGGCCACCGAAGCGCCGAAGTTCATCTCTTCGGCACTACCTGTCACCGCTATTTTATCTTTCAATTCGATAATCACCCGCTGGGCCGTCTTCAGCCCGATTCCCTTCACACTCTTGATTGCATTTACATTCTCTGTCAGGATGGCTCCGGCAATTTCTTTTACCGTCATCGAACTCAACATAACACTAGCCGTATTCGCTCCGATCCCGGAAACCGAAATCAGCTGCCGGAAAACCGTTCTTTCCTCTTTATTGAAAAAGCCGTATAACAAGAGTGCATCTTCCCGGACAATCTGATGAATATATAAGGAAACCTGCTGCAAAGCTACAATCTGAGAGTAGGTATTCACCGAAATATTAATATAATACCCCACTCCGCCGCATTCGATCACCGCGTAAGCAGGCGTCGCCTCCACCAGAAGGCCTTTTATATATTCATACATTTTTTAAGTCTTTAATTAAAACCTATGATTTTCCGCACCTCACGGATAGTCTTATCGGCACTGGCACGCGCTTTTTCCGCCCCTTCCCGGGCCACTTTATCCATATATTCTGTATCGGCGGCATAGGCCAGGATTCTCTCCCGGATAGGAGACGTAAAATTCACAATATCCTCGGCTAACTGTTTCTTCAAATCACCATAGCGAATTTCACAGGCATTGTATTTCTCATTGAAATAATCGTAAGTATCTGCAGAAGATACAATCTTCAGCATGGTAAACAGATTAGCGATAGCTTCGGGCTTTTCGCTATTGGGCTGCGTAGGACCGCTATCGGTCACCGCTTTCATCACTTTCTTACGGATAGTAGCGGCATCGTCGATCAGATAAATAGCATTTCCTTCGGATTTTCCCATCTTTCCGGATCCATCCAACCCCGGCACTTTAATCGCATCTCCCCCGAAGGAATAGGACTGTGGCTCCGGGAAAAATTCTACCCCATAGATGGTATTGAAACGCCGTGCAAATTTCCGGGCCATCTCCATATTCTGCTCCTGGTCCTTTCCTACCGGTACTTTATCAGCCCGGTGAATCAGAATATCGGCAGCCATCAAAGTCGGATAAGTCAACAGTCCGGCATTCACATTCTCCGGTTGTTTCCGGGCTTTTTCCTTGAAAGAAGTCACCCGCTGCAATTCTCCCAAATAAGCGTTCATGTTCAGGTAGAGGTATAGTTCCAGTACTTCTTTTACATCACTCTGTACATAGATCGCTGCCTTTTCGGGATCGATCCCACATGCCAAATACTCGGATAAAATCTTCCGTACATTGGCAGTCACGTCGCCCGGATGGGGATGAGTCGTCAAAGAATGCCAATCGGCAATGAAAAAAAAGCATTTATATTCATCCTGTAAACGCAGAAAATTTTTTACCGCTCCGAAATAGTTCCCTAAATGTAAATTTCCCGTGGGTCTGATCCCGCTAACAACAATCTCCATTTGAATCACTTATTAAAAAATAGACAAAACGAACTTATCTCTCTACCCCCTACAATCAACGGATTTTATAAGTTCCATCCTGCAAAGATAAGCTTTTATTCAAAATCGCTGAAACGGTTTTTCATGAAAATTAGAATTTAACAATTATCATACTTCCGAAGCAAAAAAGGAGGTGATTAAAAAAAATTAAAAAAAGTTACTTTTATAAGCTTTTTTTATTACATTTGAAACGCAAAATTGCAACTATTTTATAAAACTAAATTTTTCTACAAACAATGGAAGGATACGAAAGAAAAGAAGGAATGGACAATGATCGGGAAGAGATTTATTCCAAGGCAGTGAGAGCAGGGAAAAGAACCTATTTTTTCGACGTGAAATCAACTCGTAACAATGATTATTACCTGACAATCACAGAAAGTAAGAAGAGATTCGATAACGACGGGAATCAAAATTTCGAGAAGCATAAAATCTTTCTGTACAAAGAAGATTTTGAAAAGTTTGCTGAAGGTTTAGATGAAGTCGTTGCTTATATCCAGGCCGCCATCGGCGGAGAAGCTCCCAAAGCAGCCTACACCGACCCCCAAAAAGAAGAATTCGACGTCGATTTCGATCAGATTTAAAAAATATCACTTTTTATAAAAACCGCTTGTCGTAACAGGCGGTTTTTTTATTCTCCAATGAGATCGCGGACCACTACCGAAGCGATAAAGCACCCGAAGATAGGCGGCATATAAGAGATGGTCCCTACATTGGACTTCTTATTCCGACTCTCTGCCAGGACGATAGCCTCCGGATCGGTAAATTCCGACGAAAAAACCACCTTCACCCCTTTGTAAACCCCCAGTTTATGCAAGCGTTTACGCAACATACGCGCCAGATTGCAATTATAACTTTTCGAAATGTCCGCCACTGCAATTTTCGAAGGATCCAGTTTTCCCCCCGAACCCATCGAACTGACGACAGGCAAGCCCAATTGCAGACTATGATAAATCAGGAATATCTTCGGCGCCAAGGTATCGATAGCATCCACGATATAGTCGTATCGGGCCATTTTCAATACCTCGATCATCCGGTCATCCCGGATAAAATCGTTAATCACATGCAATTTAATCTCCGGATTGATATTCCGGAACCGCCCGGCCATAATCTCCGCCTTGGCTTTTCCCAGATTACAATCCAAAGCCGGCAATTGCCTGTTCTTGTTGGTCAGTTCCACCACATCCCCATCGATAATCGTCATTTCGCCTATCCCGGCCCGGCACAACTGTTCGGCAGCATATGCTCCCACCCCTCCTAAACCGGCGACCAAAACATGAGCCTGCTGCAATTTCTCCAACCTTTCTTTCCCGAGTAACAATTCCGTACGACTCAACCATTCAGGCATAATATAAAATTTCAAAGTATAACATTACAATTTAAACAACCGATCGAAATTCATCCGGACAATATGCTGCAATTCTTCCACAGCGATCCCCCTCCGACGGGCGACTTGCCCATAGACCTCCCCGATCGTAAAATCCGAATTATCCGTTTCGATCAGCAACCGGTCTGCCGGAATTTCAGGTAATACCCGATACACCTGCGACTCTTCGTTCATGGCATGCCTTCCGGCGGAAATATAAAATCCATGCCGCAACAAATCCATCAAGATCTCCCGCCGGTTATTGAATCCGTGCATAATCCATTTCTGATGTGACCGGCATTTCTTATAGGCAGTAATCAATTCCGGGATCGCCCTCACCCCATGAACAATCAACGGCAACCCATACTGTCCTGCAATTTCCGCCTGCCGTTCAAACAGCTTCAACTGCACTTCCACCGGAGCAAGCGCATTCCGGTCCACCCCCGCTTCCCCGACAGCCACAATTTTCCCCTCTGCTGCCGCCAGTTCTATCTTCTGCAACCTTTCCTCCACCCTATCATCGATATACATGGGATGAATTCCCAAAGAAAAGTAAACCGCCCCCTGCCCGGGCATAATCACATTTCCCAGACAAGGATCGACAATATTCACCCCCTCTCCCGGCCGATGTGTATGTACGTTAATCCAATCTTGTGGCATAAGCATCCTTTTACAACCACAAATATACACCATTCCTCCGGATAATCAATCCCCCGCTTTCCGTCAAGCCACACCTCCCCCGCCCCCGAAGGGGCACGTCCTGAGTCTCCCGGGATCCGTCCTAAAGTCGCCCCCTAAGTCAATTCTTCTAAAATGGTTTCCACATCCGCCAATTCTTCTTCCCCCCTTCCCATCTTCCTCAACTCCTCCAGCATCCTTCCGGCCCGCTCCACACATTCCTCCTCCTCCACATAATAATAACAGTAGGCCAGCAATTTCACACTCTCCGCCGAAACGGCCAGGCGATCCAAATTCCGACCAACCACATCCAGCACCTCCTGCAACATCCCCTCATCCCGCGTCACCTCACAGGCATCCAGCAACGCCAAAAGCAATGCCGGATCCGAAATATCCAGTCTCTGCCTCGCCATCGAACACACGCTCTCCAGGGCATTTTTCACCCTCCGGGCCTCCTCCATCCGTTCCGCCTCCACCCGGCATTCTCCGTACTCCCGGCAAAGCCCGACAATCTCAACTGCTAATTGTTCCATCACCATTTCATTTAAATACTACCTCCGGTTATCTTTTTATAAACCTTAATAACTTCCCGGATATCAAAAATTTCCTCGGCCAATTTACGACTGAACTTTCCCATAGCATCCCGATCCGTATTGCTCAAGCTCAGAAATTTCCTCACTGCCTCAATCAACGATTCCGTGCTACGTGGCTGCACCAGAAAACCATTTTGCCCATCCGCTACCGTTTCACGGCAACCCGGAATATTCGTCGTTATAATCGGCTTACCCATGGCCAGCCCTTCCATTAATACCCGGGACAAGCCTTCATTATAAAATGAAGGTAAAACAATACAATCGGCACATTCGATATATCGGTTAACATCCGGCTGATATCCCAAATATCGTATATACTCCTTTTCATGATCATCATTCACTCGTTCTTCCGGTACATGATTCGGATAAGCCACATCTACACTGCCCAGCAATTGAAATTCACAATCCGGATATTCCTTACGGATCGCTTCAGCAGTATTTACATATTCCTCATACCCTTTGTCATAAAGCAGACGGGCTATCATCAGAAAGCTGGTTTTACCGGAACGGGACATCGGCCCACCCGGATGGAAATAACTCAAATCAACCCCTTCCCCTCCTTTCAAAAGCACGAGTTTCCGGGAAGAAACAATCTGCTTTTCCTGTAGAAAACGATAATTATAATCGTTCAGTACCAACACAAAATCCGAAAATCGTAAGGCAAACCTATACAAACATCTTGCTATCCGGTTTCCTATTCCGGATTTATCGAAAACATATCCCAGACCGGCAATCATTGCAGAAGAATGTATACCGCACATGGCTGCTGCCAGCGTCCCGTAAATATTCGGCTTAATCGTATAGTGAAAAATATAATCCGGACGCTCCTTTTTATAAATAGTCCGCAAAGTATGACAATATTTCAAATCTTGAAACGGATTCTTCCCGGAACGGTTCATATCCACCGTAACCACTTTAATCCGGGATGACTCGGGCTCATAATCACAATTTTTCGGGGCCACCAAAACCACCTCACAACCCCAGGCAACATAAGCCTCTATCACCACTTTGCGGAAATTCAGCAATTCCCGCAAACTGTTATCACAAAACAAGATTTTCATACTTTCAGAGGAAATAAAAAAGCTCCTGTTCAAAAACAGAAGCTTGAATAACAATTAAGAACATTCAATATCGTATGAAACATACAACCCCGTTTATTGTAAAATCCTCATAATCTGGCATCCACCCGGTCCTTCTCCCAAAAACCTTTGACATCAAAAACCACGTGCTTTTCACTTGTCAGCCTGTCTGTCTTCAAACCGGCAAACTCCTGATGAGCAACAGCCAGCACAATAGCATCATAACGAGCCTCCGGCAATTTATTTTTTATCTCAAGTCCATATTCGTGCCGGGCAACTTCCGGATTAGCCCAGGGATCGTAAACCGTCACACATACATTATAGCCCTGTAATGCCCGGACAATATCCACCACTTTCGTATTCCGCACATCCGGACAATTTTCCTTAAAGGTAAAGCCAAGGATCAATACCTTTGAGTCCAATACCTGTATACCTTTCTTCAACATCAGTTTCACCACCTGCCCCGCTACATATTCTCCCATCCCGTCATTCATCCGCCGTCCGGCAAGGATGATCTCCGGATTATACCCATAGGTCTGCGCACACTGCGCCAGATAATAAGGATCCACGCCGATACAATGTCCTCCCACCAAACCGGGCTTGAAAGGCAGAAAATTCCATTTTGTGGAAGCAGCCTCCAATACATCCTGCGTATCGATGCCCATTCGCGTAAATATTTTCGACAACTCGTTTACAAAAGCGATATTGATATCCCGCTGCGAATTTTCAATCACCTTAGCAGCCTCCGCCACTTTGATCGTCGGAGCCAGATGCGTACCCGCAGTAATCACCGAAGCATACACCTCATTGATTTTCCGGCCTATTTCCGGAGTAGAACCGGAAGTCACCTTTTTGATTTTCTCCACTGTATGCTGTTTGTCTCCCGGATTGATCCGCTCCGGGGAATAACCGGCAAAGAAATCTGTATTGAATTTCAATCCCGACACCCTTTCCACTACCGGGATACATTCATCCTCCGTCACACCGGGATATACCGTCGATTCATACACCACTATGTCTCCTTTTCCCAATACTTTCCCCACCGTCTCACTCGCTTTATATAACGGTGTCAAATCCGGGTTGTTATGCCTGTCCACAGGAGTAGGTACCGCCACCACATAAAAATTACAATCCCGGATATCCTCCATATCAGCCGTACACCTGAAACCATTCTTCAAAGCACTTTGCAACAAATCATCCGCCACTTCCAGTGTAGCATCGTGCCCGGCCATCAATGCATCCACACGCGAACGGTTCATATCGAAACCCACCGTCTCATATTTTGTTGAAAACAAACGGGCCAAAGGAAGCCCTACGTAACCGAGACCGATTACGGCAATCTTTACATTCTCCATAAATTATTAACGATTTAAGAAATAAAAATCAGATGTTTTCCCAATACCATTTTACTGCCTCCCGCAAGCCATCACGCATGTTATAACGCGGTTCGTATCCGAGTAACCGCTTCGCCTTGTCGATGCAGGCCAGTGAATGGGGTATATCGCCCACCCGGTTCGGACCGTGCAATATCTCCACCCCGGCGATTCCGGCATCATACCCGCTCAGAAACTCTTTCAGATATCCGACCAACTCATTCAATGTCGTGCGTTCCCCGAAAGCCGTATTATACACCTGATTCACCGCTTCCGGATTCTGCGTCGTCAACGCCAGCATATTCATCTGCACCACATTGTCAATATAAGTAAAATCACGGCTATATTCCCCGTCCCCGTTAATCACCGGGCTTTCATGCCTCATCAACTGCTTCACGAACAGCGGAATCACTGCGGCATACGCCCCGAACGGATCCTGCCTGCGTCCGAATACATTGAAATAGCGCAATCCGATAGTCTCCATCCCGTACGTACGGGCAAATACATCCGCATACAACTCATTCACATACTTCGTCACAGCATAAGGCGAAAGTGGGCGTCCGATGCTTTCCTCCACTTTCGGCAATGATTCGCTATCCCCGTATGTGGAAGAACTGGCAGCGTACACAAACCGTTTGATTCCGGCATCCCGCGAAGCAATCAGCATATTCAGAAAACCACTGATATTCACCTCATTCGTCGTTGCCGGATCGTTTACACTCCGGGGCACCGAGCCCAGGGCCGCTTCATGCAGCACATACTCCATCCCCCCTACCGCCCGCCGGCAATCCTCCGGATTCCGGATATCCCCCACGATCAACCGGAACCGTTCAGGATATTGTTGCAACAACGGTAACAGATTCTCTATCTTCCCCGTGGCAAAATTATCCAGACAACGTACTTCATGCCCCTCCCCCAACAAGGCCTCACACAAATTGGAACCGATAAATCCGGCTCCTCCGGTAACTAAAATCTTTTGCATATCCTTTCCTTATTTTTTATATCCATTTTCATAAATCTCAACCATTCCTGCACAATTATTTTCAATTGCAATCTATCAGCCAATTTTATACCTTCCCGGGCACATGCCTGCGCTTTTTCCTTATGTTCCAACCACTCGATCAATGCCGCTTTCACTCCCTCCGCATCCCGGACATCCACCAGTCTTCCGTTCTCCCCGTCCCGTATGATATCCACTGCTCCGGACACCCGGGTGGAAATAACCGGAAGCCCCAATACCATTGCCTCAATCAAGGCATTGGACATCCCCTCATAATCAGACGTCATCACAAAAATTTCTGCCGGTAAAATCCGGGTCAACACATCAGCACAGGCTCCGGGCAATGACACGCATGCCCCGAGTTGCAAATCCCGGATTTTCCTCTCCAACACCTCCCGGTAATCTCCCTCCCCATAAATCACCAACCGATAATCCGGATAAAGCCGATGAATCTCCTGAAAAACCTCCAATAACAACACTTGATTTTTCACCCTGTTTAAACGTCCTACCGAAACAATGACAAGTTCTTTCGGTGTTTCCAAAGCTTTTCCCACCAATTCTGATCTGATAAACACAGGATTATATATCACCGACACTTTCTTCCGAAGGTACTTTGAAAAATATTCCTTATTCCCGTCTGACTGCACAGAAATACCGTCAGCCAAATGATAAATGCCATCCCTTACCCAACGCCACCATCTGTTAGGGGCATCATAATGCGGATCGCTGCGACTGGCTATATATACCGGTATTCCCGTCCCGGCCAGACTTACCAAAGACAACATATTGAACGGAGCCAAAAAAGAAAGGACAGCGTCCGGCTTTAACCGCTTCACATACTTTCTGAACCACACCATCTGTCTCATTACACTTTTTTCCCCGCTCCATTTCGGAACCGAAACGATCTCTATCTTCTCCGTTACCGTATAAAACACGGGTGCCTCCCTCCACAATGCAATCTTTACCTCCGCAAAATACTCCAGAAATTTCTCCGACAACACCGAAATAATACGCTCGGCCCCCCCCTGCTGGAGGGTTCCTCCAACAATCAGCAATGTATGATTAGCCATGTATTTACTTGATTAATCGTATATATTGAGACACAAAATTCTCCCTGGAAAACTTTTGTAAGGCACTCTCCCGATTCGTTCGTCCTATCTGCAATCTTTTTTCCAACGACAATTTCTGAAAACGGATGATACAAGCAGCCATATCCTCAACAGAACAAGGATCGAATAAAAACTCTTCATTGTCTTTTCCCATAATATAAGCATTATCGCTTACATTACTTGCTATCACCGGCAAACCGCAAGCCATCGCCTCACAAAGTACATTGGGAAACCCTTCATATAAAGAAGGCATACAAAATAAATCAGCTTTCCGATATTCACCCGCAATATCTGCCATAGAAGCATGAAAATAAAAAACATCTTGAAGATGAAACTTTTCAACAGATTGCAAACAATCCTGATAATAATCATCTTCCAACGAATCGCCAAACCAATCGACACGAATAGCATACCCTTCATCTATCACCCGCTTAACAGCCGATATCAATCCCAACGTATTTTTTACTCTCCGGACAGATGCCACACACAACAACCGCAGTATTTTTTCTTCCCTGAACAACGTATAGTCTGGATAAAAACGATCCAGATCTACAAAATTGGTAATCGTAACCAATTTCTTCCGCAATGCAGGAATATTCCGGGCAATAAAATCGCTCTCTGCATGAGAATTAGGAACTACATAATCGCTAAAACGATACAAAAAGAATTTCAAACGTGTCTTCAAATCCAATCTTTGCGTCAAACTCCTTTCCGAAACAATCAAATGAAATCTTCTGCCTGCCAAACGGATCAAACAAGCTAACATATTGGCTCCTCCCATATAAGAAATAACTGCGTCCGGGCCAAAAGACTTTATCGTTTTAAATACCTTTATAAATTTTTCATCAACACGATTAGCCCCCCCGACATATCTATAAGCCACTCCTTTCTCCTTCAAAAAAGGTACAAAAAAATGGTCGCCATGATAATAAACGACCAATACATCATACCCTTCCTTTTTCAACAAACTTGCTAACCCGACCAATTGCCGTTGAGCCCCGCCGGAACCAAGGCCATCGATTAAACAAAGAACTTTCATAAATACCATTAAATTTATTACCAGAAAAAAGCATAGGGAAGTATACCGGAAGAATTATTGGCAAGATAAATCCATATAAAAAAAGAAACAGCCCCCATTACTACTCCCATTTTACAAAAGAAAGCAAGATACCTGTCTTTTATGAAAGACAATACCTCAGGTATAAAAACGACAATAGCAATCTGATAATACAATACAACCCGGGCAAACAGACTGAATTGAAGAGAAAACAATTGCAAACAACAGGCCACAATCAACATTTGACAAAACACATCAAACCGCCTGTCTGCAATATGATTATACTGACGAACCAATAAACCTCCAAAAGTAATTGCCAACAATAACAAAAGCATACTATATCCTCCTTCACTCTCCATCTTTCCTTCATAAATTGAATAATACTTTTCAATCAACTGCAATAACACAAATTTTCCTGCAAAAACCGATAACAAAAAGGCAAAAGCCAAAAGGCATATGAAATAACCGATACTGATTTTAAAACGACTTAAAGGATACAATAAAAAAAACGCAATTGCCGTATAATGAAAGCATACGGCAATCAACACACACAGGGCAAACTTCCTGAAATTCCGGTTTTCTACATATTGAATACTATTCAACACACAAACAATCGCTAAGGATTGCCGTAACATGGAAAGCGAAGTAATATAATATCCCATGGCTATCAGCAAAAACAAACTCAACCATGCCGTTTTAGAATAAACCCGGATAAAACGGACATAACCTAGCGTAACAACCAATCCCACTCCGACAAGCAGTACCCGTTCATCAAAAGAAACAAGTGACAATATTTTATTCAAAAGAACATAGCCATACTCCCAAGGATACATCCACAATTCGCTCCAGGGTATTTGGGAAATAGTCAAAAAAGCAGGAATATAATTCTCCAAATCCCCTCCCACCGTCGTCGCCCGCAAGGCTGCTGTCAGAAATAACTGCAACCCGGCCAAACCGCACAAAATCCGATTCTTTTTCCTATTGTCAATACCTGCAAAATAAAAAAGCAAAGCATATAGGGGAATGGAAAACAAATTCAACAAATACACTGTCATTCCAATATTTTTATCAGATCTTCAATCTGCCATTTCTGCGGGTCAAAAAAGCCGTCATGCCATTCCAGATTCTCATCCCAAAAACCGGGACATTTATCCTTATATCCGGCCAAAGCATACCCATAACTCAGCTCAACCACCAAAGGATGATTTCCGGTATCAAACACAAAATCCAAAGCCAGGCTCTGCGCCCTGACTTTCCGGTTCACATCGAAAGCAATACGAACACAACGTTCATCAATTTCTTCCCGTGCATACAAAATATGTCCGCTTCCCGATGCCCGGAAATCGTTCTCCCGTACCAAACGCTTGATTCCGAAAGCCCGTTTCCCGCACACTATAATCCGAATATCAAAAGCATTATCAGGTATAAATTCCTGAAAATACACATACCCCTTTTCTCTGCCATGCAGCCGGGCATACTCAGTAGGGACAAGCAAATGTCCACAACTCTTCAACAAATGAAACAAATCGATTTTCCCGTCTTTCCATTTCAGATAACGGTCTTTCAAATATCCCCATCTATCGAACTGCGAAAAGCCCCGCCCGAAAGCAACCCGAGCCAACCGCCGGGCCTCCGAACGGCTTTTCACCAAACGAACGTTGGCAGCACCGGCCCCTCCCCGCAACTTAAATACCTTGGGAAAACCACTCTTATCTATCCATTCCAATGCCTCCCGAAGCGTATAAAACACATACCCGGGAACCACTGGAGCACCTATAGCCTCCAATAAATACTGTTCGCCAATCTTATCATCAAAATGCCAATTCGTCTCATAATCCGGAAAAACCCGAATCCCCATCTTTTCCACTGCATTCAAAAGAGGACGTGCCATCAGCATATCCCTGTAATCATGGTGGGCAAAATGCCACATAAATACATTACAACCTTTTAGCTGATCGATTATATCATAACGATAAGCATCCACCAGTTGATACGAAATTCCATGCTCCTGACAATATTTTATCCATGTATCGCTAAATGAACCTTGTTTATGACAAATACCTACTTTCATAACAGCACCTTAAACAAACTAAACATTTTTCAAATAATCTTCCCAACCCGGCGAAGGCTTCGTTTTGACAGCATAGGTTTTCAAATCCTCCAGGCTTATCCGCTTTCCATTCCAATAAACACAATTCTCATCATCCTTTATCTGTTCTATGGCCGAACGCAACAAATAAATTTTCTCCACATCAAAGCCCATCAGCGTTCCCATACAAACATCATTCAGGCACCCTGAATCCGTGAAACTGACAATCCCCAGCGGTAACGGCTCCGGCTCCAAAGGTCCGTTGCCTTGTCCTCCGATAATTCCATCACACAAAGACCAAATCTCCCTTTGAGGTACATCAGCTAATATTCCGTCTGCACGACCGTATTTAATAATCAGATTCAAATCCATCACCATTCGCCAGCACGTGTCGTTTCCATACCATCCGGCAGCCCGCTGATGCACTTTCCCAGGTCTGGACAAACGCCAGAACAAAGAAGAAAACTTCTGGTAAAAGCGATACCTACTTTTCTTCTGATTCCGGTTTGCCATATCAGAAAAAACCTCACTCCATCGTCTCAAAAAACTACCACCCGGATAACAGTCGCCCCCAAACTTCGTTCCTCCGATACGGTGATGCGGAAGATAATCCTTGTCTCCGTTTACCCCCACAAAATTCTTCAATGCCCCCGTGATTCCTGTCTTCTGATGGGTCTTCACTTTAGGTAAGGAAAGTACAACATCCGCTTCAAACAAATCTTTTATAATACAATACCGATGACGTCCTTTCTGATGCTCTTTCTTTAATCTTTCGGGAGGATAACAAGTAATCCTGAAATTACCGTCCTGGGTCACATCTTCCAAAAAACTGCGGGTTCCCACATCAAAAATCAAATAATCGGACAAAGGTCTGCACTCCTCTTCCCCATCATTCCTTTCAGGATCGAAAATTTTCCGTCTGAAATCCTTGACAAGAACCGGTGTTTCATACCTTGTTGCCAAACTGTCTATCGCAGACAAAAAAGCCTCCGAATGCATCCGTTTCCAATCACATCCCTGTATCGGAGCATCACCGAGCACGACAGAAGCAACACTCTGTTTCAGCACAACCTCCAATACCCCCAATACAAAATTGTCATGCGTCCTCAAACAAACTTCATCCCCCTCGCGAACAGAATGCCTCACCCAATTAGGTTTCAAAAAAATTTTCTTCCCTTTCAAACCCTGCAAAAACTCCATACCCACAAGGTCGCCAATCATATCTCTTAACCGCTCTCCATCCTGATATACTGTTTCCAAAATAGGAAGAGTACGTTCCTGCTCACCCTCAAAACAAGATGCAATTCTTACTGTATTAATCATACTTTATGCATAAACAATTTACTTATCCCCCTATAACAAATACATGCCATCACAAACAGATATTTGTTACTAAACAGCCATATTCTGAATCTGCTAACCTTACAAACAGAAAAATTCATAGGATATAATCCTTTATTCTCTAACGCTCTCAAGCACTGAAAAATAAGAAAAAGCGGAAAACGTCTGAAAAAACAATCACATACTATCCAATACACATAATAATTCAAAAAATTCTGCAAATACTTATTCTTTCGAACATCATCTACTTTGATTTCCAATAATTTCTCCAATACCCTAAACTTATTTTCCACCAATTTTTCAAGTCTTTGCCGATCATAATATCCTCTGGAAACAGAATATAACCTCTCTCGATACAAATAAAACCGAAAAGAAAGATTCACATACGCAATATTTGCACTCAATAAAGCAAGTACTAAAAAACAAAAATCTTCATTCTGAGAAATCCCGGCAGGATATCCTAACGATTTATCAAGAAGGAATTGTTTTCTCCAAATATAAGTCATATGACCACGCAAATACTCATTCACTAACAATTCATAAGCCGGTAATTGCCTCCCTTCTTTTGGGTTCGCCGAACTTTTATAAGCATCAACCACCCCGTTGTTATTCTCTAACAATACCCCCAAGACACAATCACCAATTTTTATCAGATCGATATTCGCACGCCGAACAATATTCAAATAGGAAATGGCATCATGAGATATTGCATCATCACCATCTATAAACCACACAAACTCCCCTTTTGCCTTTGCTAATCCATGATTCCTTGCAACACTAACTCCTTTGTTTTCCTGATTCAATAATTCAATATGAAAATTCTGATGTATAGTTCTATATTCTTCAACCAACCTATATGACATATCGGTTGACCCATCATTTACGACAATAACCTCAAATAAATTTTTATCAATATCTCTATTTGCAAAAATAGATTCCAAACAAGGAACAATATAATGTTCCATATTATACACAGGAATAATGATAGATAGAAACAACTGATTATCCATGCCACATTCTATTTACTTCTCAAATGAACCTTCACCAAAAAAACTTTCCAATACCCTCTAAACAAATTACGTTCATTTCGCTCCATGCCAACATTCCATATCAATAATACACTTGCAGGCAATATGAAAACCTCCCCGAACCAATAAGTCAGTGATTGAAATTCCAACAAACACTTTTTAAAAACATATATCATTAGTCCCAGTAATATACTTACCATCAAAACACGCCATATAACTTTCTGCCAAAAAACATATACTGAAAAACCTGTTGCGGACCATACCACATAAAGTAAGGCTACCAAAGCCATAAAAGTAAATATTATGGACACAATTAAAACTACAGTTGCATCCCCACCATCCTTTAACAACCAATAGGACACTGGTATATTCAACAACAGTAATGTTCCATCCATCAATTGATATTTCCTCAGTCTACCTGTTGCATGCATCAAGGTATGCAACGGATTTTGCAAAATCCGGATTAACATCTGAATCAATACCAAACGAACAAATACCACGGAATAATCCGGTACTTGTTTCAACCAGAGTTTCAACAATAGTTCTGTTTCCAGCAAAACAGGTAAAGCCAATAGTAACAAGAGAAAAAAAGAAAATTTGGATGAGTAACACACTAACCTAAATATCTCTTCTTTTTTACCCTGCGCATAATTCTGGACTATCTGCGGATTTATCGCCATAGTAAAATTGGTCGCAAATCCCATTATAGCACTCTGTATCTGTACGGCAATCGCCCGGGAAGCATTCACCGCAGGACCAAAAAACATATTCAACAACATATTCACCCCCTGCGTCGTCATGACAAAAGCAAAATTCCCGTACATATTCCATCCCGCAAACGCTCCCATTTCACGGAACAGCACCTTATCCCAATAAAATTTATAATGACACTCTTCGAAGTTTTTCCTGCAATATAAAGAATAAATCGCTCTTACAATAAAAGCTACCGTCAACAACAACGCACCGTATATAATCAGCTTGTCCCCGCCGCAAAAGGCAATGACAATGGCCACTCCCAACTTCAACAAGCACTCTGCCACTGAAATATATGCAAACGCGCTCATCCGCTCATGGGCGATAATTACCGCATTATAAGGCGTGCTGACAATCGTCACGGCCATAGCCAGCAAAGAAAACTGAAACACCCAATGAGCAGCCGTCAAACGGTCGTCGGGAATAACCAATTTATGATTGATGAACCACAAACCGACAATTTCTGAAACCAATACAATCAAAACCGCAATCATCACATTCAATGTGATACTCATGCTGAAAATCTCCTTCAAACGCTCTTGCTTGCCTAAGCCCATTTCATAATTCAGGAAACGTTGGGTTGCGCTGGTAAACATCCCCGTCAAAAACGAAAACATCGCTACCACTCCTCCCACCACATTATAAATCCCGTAATCTTCCACCCCTAAGGCATTCAACACCACTCGCGACGTATAAAACGCCACGCCCATCGTTAGCAACATCCTCATATACAAAAATCCTGTGTTTTTGGCTATGCGGCGGGTATTTTCTGAGGGCATAAATTAGAATTTAAAGTACACAATTAAAAAATCTTTCACCTTTCCGGACTGTTATTTTTTTCTGTAAGATAATTTAAGGTTTGCTTTCCCCTTAACCAAATATTTGCGTGTATTCTGAGCTACACAAACAATTTCAAGTCACGAGTACATTAAACTATATCCAACATCCCCGAAAAAGTCAAACCAGTTAAAAATTCGTATTTTCAGACAAAGTAAAAATAAAAATCATCCAGCCAACGACAGCACCGATCAAAAATGGAGCCAAATGTCTAAGCATAAACACCTATATTAAAGATTTACAATTCGTAAAAATTTACCTTATCACCAGATTTCTCCATCACAAATCCCCTACAAAATCTCCTTCCATCTATCATCTATTATTTATCATCTATCTTTGTCGCTACCGGGAGAATCGAACTCCCGCTCCCGAACCATCGTAGCGGCGTTGCCTTCGGGGGTTTCCCCACCGGATTGGATACCGGTTCACGCCCGGTCTGTTACCCTACGCGTGTAGCAACCCACGGCGACGCCACCGGGAGACTCTTTTACGTCCAAGAATGAAAAGGAGCTCGGTCAGCTGGGAGAAGAAATAAACTGAAAAGAAAACTATCGTTTGGAATGATAGATAAGATTATAAAACGCAGAACATATTGAAAATTTGAATTGATCGTACAAATTCGTCGGCAATATGTTTACAAAAAAAACGAACGATTAAAACAGTTATGTTTCGAATCTCTTTTCTTTTTCTGACTATTTTATAATCTTCACCTAATCAATCTTTTCAAAATTTATTCATTAACATCCCCAGCTATTTCTTATTACAAATTTAATCGTTCGTTTTTTTAACATTCGAACTACTTGATTATCTCTTTGTAAGAACAGGGAACAAAGATACATATTAAATTTGTTGTGTACAAATTGAATCTGGAATTAATCCGGGAAAATCAGATAAAAAATCCCGGAATCGTGGTCTGTAAAACACCAAAATTCCGGGAAATAGTATGTAGAGAAAAATTATTATTGTTTCCGACACATAATGTTCAGAATCGTCTTATCGGTCTGTTCCATACCGGCGGTACCGATGATTCCGACATTGCGGATCGTTTTTTCAATATCTTCTTCAATAATACCGTCATTGTGAGTTTTGATTCCTTTCATGGATAACAGAGCGGCCTGTACGGCAGCAGAAACGCCGGAATATACTTTCAGGGCACAACCTTGTTTCGCTCCGTCACACATCATTCCGGTCAGGTTGGAACACATAGTCTTAATAGTGTTGACTACCTGTTCGTAGGTCCCCCCCATCAGGTAAGTAATCGCCGAAGCAGCCCCCGTACCGGCAATCAGAATTCCACACAAAGCAGAAAGGTGTCCCATATAATAATGGATATGGGCAGCTACCAGATTACTCAAAGCCAAGGCCCGGATCAATTGCTCCCGGGAACAACCGAATTGTTCGGCAGCCACGACGACAGGAAGATAAACCGTAATCCCCTGATTTCCACTACCGGAATTAGTCATCACCGGTTTTTCACAACCGTCCATCCGAGCATCGGAAGCTGCGGTGGCACAAATCAAGGCATTGTTCAAAAAGTCGTTTTCCAGCAACCCTTTGTCGATATTTTCTTTTAAGGTCTTACCGATCTGCAGACCGTATTCACTCTTCAAACCTTCAGCCGAAATCGCTTTGTTCATTTCAGCACCTTCCAATACAAACTCGATCTCTGCAACGTCGATCCGGTGGATAAATTCCCAGATCCGGGCTATACTTAATTCAGCACGATCGCTCTTTTCGGCAGCTACCGGCGTAAAATCTTTACGATAAACTGCTTTCCCGTTCTTTTCAACCAGAATAATATTGGTATGTCCGTGGACAATCACTGTTTTTACCGTATCGTTGCCTTTCTTACAGATGGCTTCTGCATACAATTTATCGGGAGCATCTTCTTTCAAATGGATAACGACAGCCTGCTTGTCCAATAAAGATTTAGCAACAGCCAAATTATTACAAGCAGAAACTTCCTTCAATACTTCCAGGCCGTATTCAGTCTTTCCACAAACAGCACCCAAAGCAGCGGCGATAGGCAGTCCGGTCATACCGGTACCGGGAATACCTACTCCCATTCCGTTCTTATAGATATTTCCACTGACGAACACTTCGATATGTTCCGGAACACCACCCAATTCCTCTTTACATCGGGCACAAGCTAAGGCACAAGCAACCGGTTCCGTACAACCTAATGCCGGAATCGTTTCCATTTTCAGTACTTCTATGATTTGTTTATCTGTAGCCTGACACATAAAATTTTATTTTTGATTGATGAAGCAAAATTATTTCTTTTTATCATATCCACTCCTCCGACCTCCTGTATTAACGCTTTTTTAACTCGCTGCGCCTCATCGAAGAACTGACAGGTCGAAGTAATAAGCTGTCAGTTTCTGTGATGATATTCAAATATTTTCTTTTATCTTCGCAAAAAATTTTAAATCATGAATAAATACCTATTCTTTATATTATTCCTTTTTCCGGTCCATCTGTTTGCCCAAGAAGCAGATACCCTGATCGTGGAAGCAGAACCGCATTACGATATTCTTCAGGAACTCAGGACGGAAAGTCATAACGGCGGACAGGTAATCCTCGACAGTGACACGCCGATAGACAATTTGCTGCAATGGCACATCCATCTGAATGAGAAAAAGAAAACTTTTACAGGTTACCGGATTCAAATTCATTCGGTCAGTTCGTTCGGCTGCAACATCGAAAACCTAAAGGAAATGCGGAATAAGTTCGAAGAAACCTTCCAAGACATTCCGGCCTATTTGAAATATTTCGATCCGGATTTCAAAATCCGGGTAGGTAATTACAGAAACCGTTTGGAATGTATTCCTGATTTACACCGGATCCGTAAAATTTATCCGGCCAGTTATGCCGTAAAAACAGAGATTTCCCTGGATGAACTGAAACGAATCCCGATGCAGGATATCGTGACCGGGACAGAAACAGCGGAATAACCGGAATCAACTGAAAGAAATACTGAGTTCACGTTCAAGCCGTTCACGCTCCTGAGCTGTTTTTTTCATCAATTCCTGATAAACAGACGAATCAGGATCTGTAGGTCGGTGTAATAAAGTCTTGTTTATTTTATCGATACGCTTCATCCACGCTTCGGTTGCCGAAGTCATATACAGGGACTGAAACTTCTCCCAGATATATTCGATTCCTTGCGGAGAGATGTGTAACATATCTTCTGTATAGAAACGATAATCCCGAAGCTCGTCCATCACGATCTCATAAGAAGGGAAATAAGAGACATAATCCAGCCTTTGCTTCAATTTATCGATGGCCAGCAACAATACCGCTTTACTCAACTGGTTGGCATGTGCTCCGTCTTTCCAATGCCGGATAGGGCTCACGGTGAACAGCACCCTCATATCCGGATAACGACTGTGCAGGCGGGACAATAAATCGGTATACACTTGTTCGATATCTTCGGGGCTTAATCGGAAACGCTCGAAATCAGTGGCCGGAAATTTATGACAATTGGCAACGACTCGTCCCAACTGCCGATGACGGTATACCCAGGCAGTTCCCCAGGTAATCACCAGGACATTTGTCGTTTTTAAATGAGCTACCGATTTTTCCAATCTGGAATTTATACGCTGTAAACAGTCCCCGGCTTCCCTGGCGGAAAACCGTCCATGATGGCTCAGACTCACCCACAGTTCCCCGTTTCGTAATAAATCGGCCTGCGAGAATCGTTTACCGGCCAATAACAACTCCAGCGTATCAGCCACAGACAGGGGATTATATACAATACCACAAGGATTGATATCCGTCTTGAACCTGAAATATTCCAGCTTCGCTCCAACATTTTCGACAAAGCAGGAACCCAGCATCATGAGCCGGGTCGAATAATCGATCCGAAACGAAGGTTTATCCAATTTGACAACAGTCTGTAGTTCCATTTTTTCCACTAATTTCATCACAAAGGTAAGTCACCTTTTCGTTTTTACCTTTTACTTTTTACTTTATTTTCTATCTTTGCAGAACAATTTTTGTACAATGAACTTTATCACCATCCTATTAATTGCAATCGGTCTTTCTATGGACAGTTTAGCGGTCAGTATCAGTGGCGGCATATGTATGAAACCGTTCTGTATCAAGAAGTCTCTGAAAATGGCTTTGACCATGGGGATATTCCAGGGGGGTATGACCTGGCTGGGATGGGCGATGGGTATTCATTTCAGTAATTATATCACCGATTTCGATCACTGGATCGCCTTTGTTTTATTGAGTTATTTAGGTGGAAAGATGGTCTACGAATCCTTCAAAGAAGAGGATAGCCACCTGATTACCTTTTCTAGCCGGATGCTTTTCACCCTCGGCGTAGCGACCAGTATCGATGCCCTGGCTGTCGGCGTGAGTATGGCTTTTCTGAAAACGGGCATCTGGTTTCCGGCTTCAGTTATCGCTTTCACTACTTTCTTCCTTTCTTTCAGCGGAGTGATCTGTGGCTTCCGGTTCGGAAAAATCAAAGGCCTCAAAGTAGAACTACTCGGAGGCCTTATCTTAATTGTAATCGGTGTTAAAATACTGATCGAACATACTTTATTGGATTAAAGATCGTCAGAACAAAGGGACGGGGGTATTGTTCCAAAAAATAGAACAATATCCCCGTCCCTTTGTTTTCCATATACGACACCCGCATACGCAGACCGCTCCATACCAATACAAGAACCACACCCAAACAGATACAAGTCACAACAAACCACAACAACAAAGTCATCTTCCCGCAACTAAACATAAATATCCATCCCGCAACGGGCAAAAGTGCCACAGCAATTGCAACGAGCCAAACATTACTGCGGAATATCAGACTATCCGTTCTTTTTACAGCACCACAGACAAAACTTTTTTTCCACCAATCTACCAGTTCCCCCATTAACATACTGGCAGGTATGAGCAATGGGAATATGTACCTCATCTTCTTTTCCGGCAATAAGGACAGCAAAACAAGCGCCAACAACATCCACAACAATGGCAATAAATACAATTTATTATGTCTCAATTGCCTATTCCATACAGGCAGGACAGTTGCCGTAATCAGCAGACCTGCCCACACCCCCGATTCTAAAAAAAACTTCCAATAATAATACCAGGGACGTACATTATAACTAATCCACGCCTCCGATTCCTTTTCCACAACCGCAGCCAGTTCATTCGGATAAGATAAATGAATATATGCAAACCACCATCCTCCCACCACCAATGCAATCACACACATTACGCCAATCGCAACCCGACACCCCTTGATACAAGGTCGCATCACAAAAGCAAACGCTATAACAAACGGCAGCAAGAGAGCATAAACAGACACCGGCCCTTTACTCATGATGGAAAGACCCGCCAGCACACCCGCCACGATACAATGACGCCACTTCCCGCCCATTCCTTTTATTGCCACCGCCAAATGATATACCGCCCCCAGCATAAATGCATGACAGTATATATCCCACGATGCCGTACGTCCCATCAGTATCACATTATGGCATGTACACAAAATCAGCGCAGACACAAAAGGAGCAACTCCTAAAATGTTTTTTACAAAACAATAAAAGTAGAACACCAAAAGGAGGGCTGCCAAGCCTGCCACACCGCGTTGCCACCCCAGATTGTCAGGAGCTATCATCTCAACAACGGCAGTCAGCCATGTCGGCAACGGTGGTTTCTCCAAGCGCAATTCACCATTCATCGTCGGAGCAATCCAGTTGCCGTCATAAACCATTTCTCGGGCAGTAACTATATTTCCTGACTCCATTATGTCCGGCACCAATACTGAATTGTCCACAAAGAATGTCGTCAGACAGACCAAACACAAAAGCACCCATCTATCAATACTCATAAACAAACGCATCATTAATTTCAGTGGTCAATATACTGAAAAAAGCAAACAACCTAATCATTCCACACAAAAAAAAGCCGCCCTGTTCAAGAGCGGCTCCATATAGAATCAATCGTTCTGCACCATATTCGGATTTGAAGTCATTTCCTGTGTCGGAATCAGGAACTGCCACCGGATATCGCCGGCATCCACCTTCGCAGGCTTAAGGAATGTCTCTTCATGTCCCTTATCTGTACGGTCAAGCGACAGATTCAAACGCTTCATATCCATAAAGCGGAATCCCTCTCCCAAAAGTTCCAGACGACGCTGCAACATCACCTCTTCCACCAAGGCATTCCCTGTCACATCCGGAAGCTTATATTTCGGATCGCGGGCACTTACCAGCTCATACAGGACTTTCGCTGCTTCTTTGCTCTGGTCGGAGCGAGCCAACCCTTCTGCCTCAATCAGATACATTTCGGCTGCACGCATATAACAATAATCCCCGGACCAGTTGGTATAAGACGGCAGACGGAATTTATTCACCGTATAAGGAGGAACTTCAAATTCACCATTGTCACTATCCAATGTCGCACCGTCGGCACCGACACATACCGATTTCCTCACATCGCTGTCCTTCATCGCATCATACAACTGCGAATTTATCCGCTTTTCATTACCGAGCTCATTATATCCTATTGAACAGGGATCCGTATTTGAAAAATAGGAAGCGTAAATAGTCGATTGGTCAACCTTTATCTGCATACCCCACATCCACTCCGGATTGTTCACACTGTTAAAACCGGCTGCGAACAATTCTTGCGGCATCAGACCAAAGCCCTGTCTCGCCTCGTGTGCCATCTTGGCAGCCTCTTTATATTTTCCCATCGTCAGCAACACTTCCGCTTTGATTCCCTGAGCCACATTCAAATTAAAATGGCTGATATGTATCCTACCTTCCGTCAACAGCATCATCGCCGAATCAAGGTCGGTATTAATGCGAGTATACACCTCTTCCACCGTACTGCGGGCTTTTCCCTCACTGGTCGGATGCGTATATACGGGGATTCCCAATTGGGTGTTACGGCCTTCCGGTTTATAACGCTCCGCATACAACTGCACCAACTTAAAATAGCTGTGTGCACGAAATGCGTACGCCTGTCCTTTCAGATTATCGCGCTCCTTCTGCTCTCCCTTCATGGTACGATCGACAATATGAATCTTTTGCTTGCGCATGTGGATGCAAAAGATTCATATTGTCGATCGTACCGTAATAGTACATCCATACAAATTTATTATCTTCATCATTCGCACTTCTGTGTGCCAACCAGGAATACCACGATTCATAATTGTTCCAGTAACCATCTCCCGTGTAATAATCCTCTCCCAGCATATCGGTCATGATATCCACCGCCTTCTGCCCGTATTGTGCATGAGACTCATAACTGATATAAGTGCGGCGCAACGTACCGTTCAGCAGCATCATACCTCCCTCCGTCGAAGTAAGCAATATATCATCCGTATATTTATTCGACGGTTCGCGATCCAAAAAATCACTGTTGCAGGATGTAAACACCAACATCCAAACCAACGGCAATATATACAGTATCTTCATAATTGTCTATTTTAGAAATTAATATTCAAACCAACAGAAACCACTCGGTTCGGCACGTAGGTATTATCGCTCACTCCGGAGAACGCCTGGGTCGGGTCCATTCCTTTCAATTTTGTAAAAGTCACCAGATTGTCCCCGCTCACAAACACCTTGACGGACGACATTCCCACACGGCTACTCCACTCCGCAGGAAGCGTATAGGAAAGATTGATGTTACGCAACGACAGGTAAGAAGCATCCTTCAAGAAGCGATTGCTGGATTTTGCAATATACCGATTACCCTTTTCAATTCTTGGCACATCGGTCACATCACCCGGATTTCTCCAACGTTTCAATATATCCTTATGCCATGCATGTCCCAAACTGCCGGCATGCATCAAAAGCTGGTAATTGCTGTCATACATCTTGCCTCCGACAGAATAGGAGAAAAATACCGACAGGTTCAACCCCTTCCACGAAAAATTATTGGTAAAACCGCCATATACTTTAGGGATAGCAGAACCTACATACTGTTTACTCTTCGGATCTTTGGACGCCAACGAATAATCATTTGTCTTTTCCCAGGCATCTCCGTTTTTATACCACCACAACTCATCTCCGTTTTCAGCATCCACTCCTGCCCATTTCATCAACCAGAAATCATAGATAGAACCGCCTTCCACCCATTTTTTCGTACCGTCCCAAACCTCCTCTTGCGTCAGCTTCGTCAATTTATTCTTATAGTGGGTCAAATTAAAATCCAATGTCCACTTGAATGCACGCTCCTTTAGAATATCAAAAGACAATTGCAGCTCTATTCCCTTATTGTCCATCGATGCGGCATTCTGCATGATGGAAGGCAACCCAGTGGAATAAGGGACAGGAACAGCATACAGCATATCTTCCCCCTTACGGATAAAATAGTCCACCTCACCACGGATACGGTTCAGGAAACTGAATTCAAGGCCGACATTGAAATTGGTATTTTTCTCCCAATGCAAATCCCTATTGCCTGTTGTGGAGTGAATGACGCCTCCAAAATCATGATTGGGATATGGCTCGAAGAAATTCTGCCATGCATAGTAATAGGGATCTTTATTTTCATCAAGGATATTATCATTTCCTTGCACTCCGTACGACACTTTCAACTTCAAGTTGTCCATCCATTTGGCATTTTTCATAAAGGCTTCCTGCGAAATTCTCCAGGATGCACCCACCGACCAGAAGTCACCCCAACGGCTGTCTTTATAGAAACGCGAACTACCGTCCCGGCGATAAGAACCTGATATATAGTAGCGATTGGCATAATCATACCCCACCTGCCCGAACCAACCTTCTATCGCATGCTCATCGGTCTGGCTACTGCCATCCTCCAACTGCGCACCAAATACCAAATCATTCGACATCTCCAATGGGAAACCGGTACGCTGTGCAAAAACACTCTTCTCTACATACCGATAACTTTCATGTCCCACCATTGCAGATACATTATGCAGTCCGAGCTCTTTATTAAAATTCAATATCTGGTTGAATGTAAGCGATTCTATCCTCAAAGCCTCCACGCTGCCTCGTCCTCCGACATTGGCTGCATCACCGAACTTATTGTTATACATTTTGGTATAACGGCGATTCAATATATCCGCACTACCGCTCACTTTGAAAGTAAAGTTGCGCAAGAACTTCGTACCGGCAGTGACGTTGATATTGAAATTATCGGTCTGATTCCAGACTGCATCATGAATCAATGTCGCCAGATTGTTGGTCCGTCCGTTGAAAGGGCGTTTCTCTCCATAATCAAAAACCTTGTTTCCCTCACTGTCCAATATATAATTACCTTGCTCGTCGCGCTTGTAAATCGGGAATATCGGAGCAATCATACGGGAATAAAAGAACGGGTTGATGGCATATGTTCCCTTTGCCTGCATCATCTGATTGCTCTTGTCATTGGTATACCCCATATTTCCCTCCAGATTGAACCAGTCGGTAAACTGACTGTTAATATTCGCTCTTGCCGTGAAACGCTGATAGTCCGTACGGGTCATAATCCCCTCCTCGTCCAGCCAGCCAAGCGAAAGATAATAGGTGGTCTTGTCCGAGCCTCCGCTCATGGAAAGCATATAATCCTGCTTCAACCCGGTACGGAACAGTGCATCGCCCCAATTGTCATGATAGAGCAACCGGGCGGAAGCATCCACCTTACCATCTGCACTTATCAGTTTATCGGCGGGAATGTTATAATTGTTATAGCCGCCGAGCTGCTTGTTGATAAGATTGGCTGCAGCATATTCGGAAGCCTTTTCCATGGATTGTCCTGTCCCCACCAACGCATTTCTGTATGCTTCCCAGGAAGTCTCGTAATAATCCTTTATTCCGATTCTGGAATATTCGGGAATTGCACGGGATGAAAATCCCCAGACAGCCTTGACGCTCAGCGTCGACTTCTCGGCATTTCCCTTTTTGGTCTGTATCATAATGACACCATTGGCTCCACGCGCACCGTACAAGGCTGCCGAAGCCGCATCCTTCAACACTGAAATCGATTCTATATCATCCGGATTGATGGAACTGATATCCCCGTCAAAAACAACTCCGTTCAACACATACAAAGGAGCAGAAGAGGATGACAGCGAACCGATACCACGGATACGGACTGTAGCTCCCGAGCCCGGCTGACCGGTGCCGCCCATCACCTGCAAACCCGGCGATGTGCCTTCCAATGCTTTGGTGACAGACACGACATTCATTTTTTCCAACTGTTCGTTCTTTATCACCTCTGCAGCACCTGTAAAGCTCGATTTTTTGGCAGTTCCATAAGCCACGACCATCACTTCATCCAATTTCTCGTTGGCAGACTTCAACCGAATCGTCAGATTCGCTTTGATTCCCACTTCCTGTGTTTCCATTCCCATAAACGAAACTATTAATTCGGTAGCAGATTCCGGCACTTTCAGCGTAAAATGCCCATGTGCATCAGAAGCCACCCCGATAGATGTACCCTTGACCAATACCGTAGCACCGGCTATCGGTTCATCATTTTCTGCAGACAGGATACGTCCTGAAACATTTTTCGTCTGCGCACTCAGCATGCATACCCCCATCCAAAGGAATGCAAGTAACAGATACAATCGTTTTCTCATAAAAATAGGTTTAGGTCTAAAAATAGTTAATAACAAATACAAATGCCTGTCCATATTCAGAATGCATTTGCGCCGAGCCGTCAAACCCGGGGAAGCACGCTCAGTTTTATCGTACGCTTTACATGAGCATATTCTCCATCTCATCTAGGAACCTGCAGTAAACATATCAAACTTTTTTGACATTCCAAAAAAAATGCAAAAAAAAAACTTAACAGACCATTAATATTTTCTTAACATACAGTAAAACACCTATATTTTTCGCCCTAAAATTAAAAATCGGCTTTTTGCATACCAGGGCAACCGCACCAAAATTTCTATTAAAATATGTTTTGTGGCATAAATCAT
>OGIE01001679.1_pt1 | contig 30132 bp, 29 predicted proteins | sample 1571581 | NCBI WGS metagenome assembly OGIE01 (sample SAMEA2582021, study PRJEB24529) | metagenome | biome: Human gut stool | place: China | collected 2011 | reverse complement strand
CGTGCCTTATTGACGGAGCCAGAGATACTGCTGCTGGATGAACCGACGGCCGGGATGGATGCACTGGCTCGCAGGCAGATGTGGAATCTGTTAAAAAAACTTAACCATCAGAATCTGACAATTCTTCTGACAACCCACTATATGGAGGAGGCAGAATTGCTCTGTGACCGTGTTGGATTCATGTGCCACGGTGTTCTGGAAGAAACTGATACGCCAAAACATCTGATTGAAATGCTTGGGTGTTATACTGTAGATGCAACGGAACCAGATGGTGTCAAAAGCCATTATTTTTCCGGAAAGGAGGAAGCAATCCGGTATCTCACCGACTCTCCATATGAGACGGCACTTCGCAGCACCACGCTGGAAGATGTCTTTCTGGAACATGTCGGTAAAGCCATGGATCGCGGATGATTATGGGAATTCTTACAGTGTTATGGGAAAAATGGGTTGAATTCCGCCATAACTTTTTCAAAATCACCTCGGCAGCCATGATTGCTCCCCTCATGTACATTCTGGTATTCGGCTTTGGTGTTCAGACGATATCACACGGACAGCCTTACCTGAATTTTCTGATTCCGGGCGTGGTAGCTTTGACTAGCATGAATGGAAGCTTCAATGCAATTGCACAGACATTGAATGTACAGCGTCTGTATGAAAAAGCATTTGATCAGGTTATGATTTCTCCAACTCCGCTATGGCAATTTATAGCAGGGCAGATTATTGGTGGAAGCCTGCGCGGGGTCTATGCGGGAAGTATGATCATTCTGATGATCCTGCCTCTGAAAACCGGGCTTTGCTTTAATGGATGGTCCTTTTTATTTATGTTTCTGAATGGAGCCGTATTCTCTACGATTGGTGTTGTTGTATCTTTTTATGCAAAAAACCATGCCGATGTACCGCGATTCTCCAACTATGTGATCATGCCGATGTCCTATCTGTGCAATACTTTTTTCTCTGCCCAGAATATGCCAGATGGAATTCGACAGCTGGTCAGTTACCTTCCATTATCACAGACAAGCGCAGCTTTACGCCAGGTTGCGAATCATGAAGCATTTTCTTTTTCAGGAATTCTAATTCTGATTCTGTATCTGGCAAGCTTTTCCGCCGCAGCGTCCTGGTTCTTATATAAAAAGAAAAATCTGTGATTGCATTACAGTTGTTTTACTTCCATTAGCAGTTCTTCTGCTGCTTTTCTCGGATTTTCTGCTTTCATGATTGCAGATACCACTGCAATGCCGTCTGCGCCGCTTCCCTTTAAGATATCCAGATTGGAAAGATTCAGACCGCCAATGGCAACAACCGGAATCGGTACGGCTTTGCAGATAGCAGACAATGTGGAAACTTCTGTCAGTACGGTAGTAACCTTGGTGGTTGTCGGGTAAATAGCTCCAACCCCAAGGTAATCGGCACCGTCCTGGTATGCTTTCCTGGCAGCCTCCACGGTTTTTGCGGTGGCACCAACAATTTTATCCGGACCAAGGAGACGCCGTACTTCCGCCACAGGAAGGTCTGAGGCACCCACATGAACTCCGGCTGCTCCGCAGGCCATGGCTACATCCACGCGGTCATCAATGATCAGGGGAATCTGGTAGCGGTCGGTAATTTCGCGGACTTTGCATGCTTTCTCCAGATAATCACGCCCGCCAGTATTCTTTTCTCTAAGCTGTACGAGTGTTACGCCACCTTTACAGGCGTCCTCCACCGTACGCAAAAAAGATTCTTCTGTATGATAAGTGCTGTCAGTTACCAAATATAAGCTCACATTCAGATTGTTCATATTCAAATCCTCTTTTCCATTTCATTTATAATGTTTCCACATTCTGCCGTCAAAACTCCTGCAGCCTGGCCTTTTCAAGAAGCGTCTCATCTGTCATGGCATAAACCTCATCCAGAAGTGCTGTCTGGAAGCTTCCTGGACCTTTTGAAATCTCTGCTGCAAGCTCTCCGGAAATTCCCATTGCGACAGCCGCCAGAAGCGCTGCTGCTGTTCCGTAAGACACTTTTGTTTTATCCGGTATTATGGAAGATGTTTCAAAGATACCAGATTTTGTAAAAATTGCCTTACTGCCCGGAAGATAAGCAGCGGTCAGCGCACCTACCATGCAGCCGGTACCGGTAACACCGGATAAGGCTGCATGACCATTCGATACCAGAAATGCGTTTTCAGCATCCGCTATCAGATCCTTTTTTCCTGTCGCCATAACAGTACAGTTCAGGTGTTTCGCAAGATGCCTTGCGGTTTCACAGTACCACGCCTGATTTTCCACGGAAACAGCGTCCTGACTTCCGGCATCGATTCCGGTTCCATGATACGGAAGTTCTGCGGCTGCCAGGATCTCAGAAATGTTTCCTTTGATAACAGAGAAAACGCCTTGAGAAAGCAGCTGCTTAGCAAAGCTGCGCCGAAGCTGACTGCACGTAACGCCTACGAGATCCAGAAGAACTGGTATATTCTTCCTGTTTGCCGTACTTAACGCACGCTGCATGGAAATAATGCGGGCATCAGTAATATTTCCCAGATTCAGCATCAGGGCCGAAGAAACTTCTGTGATCTCTTCCACCTCTTCCGGATGCTCTGCCATGATTGGACGTGCGCCCACAGCCAGAATCATATTGGCACAGTCATGGATGGAAATGGGATTGGTAATGCAGTGAATCAGAGGAGCTGAGTTTTTAGTAAACTCTCGAATTTCTGGTATACCCGGTTTCTGTGTCAGCACCTTCTGCGCTTTTTCTGTGATTTTTGTCATAAACTTTTGCACCAAGACTTTCTTGAAATTTTGCGAGCATTCCCGTCTGGCTTAATGCCTTCAGAAATACGTAGGCCGCAATACCGCCCATAATGGTAGCGGAAATAAACATAGGGGTATAATAAAACGCGTTCAGTCCCTCTCTTCCCATCAAAAAAGCCATGACTGGATAGGATACCAGGGAACCAATGATTCCGGTTCCAAAGATCTCACCAAATACCGCACAGATGATCTTGCCTTTTGAGGCACGGTAGAACACACCGGATAAAAAGGCACCAAAAACAGCTCCGGTCAGAGCTAATGGCGGAATTCCCATAAACATCATGCGAATCACACCAATCATGCAGGCACAGAGCAGAGAATACCAGGGACCCATAAATACAGAACAGGTAATGTTGATCAGATGCGCGGTAGGACACATACCTTCTATTCGCAGAATCGGTGAGATTACCACACCAATGGCTACCATCATAGCCAGAAATACCATGCGAAACGTTTTCATTCTTTGTTTTTCCATTTTCATCCTCCTGTTTTTTCGGATTTCTGACGCCAGAAAGGGGAATGATTTCTGCTTTTAGCGACAAAAATCCCTTGTTCGGTCGAAGTTCCATTACTTCCTCTCACTCCGAAAACACGGATTCCCATCGCTATGTAAATTCCTTCTGCCATGGCTGCAGGGCGCTCCCCCTCCGACCATCTTTAACAGCGGAATATGGTTATCAAAGAATTCCGCTGTGCAGTTGGATATTATGTTTCATAAGACACAATTTCCGTAAAACAAAAATGCGTCCTCCGGACAATGCCAGAAGACGCACTCTTATATTCTGCTTCCCTCCGTTGGCATTACCCAAATCAGGTACGGTCGAAGATTTATCTTCCTCTCAGCCTGTCGCACAGGCTCCCGCGCTTATGATTTTCATTTCTGTATGTAAGCATAACACAGAGCCCCTGTCCTGTCAACAGCAGAAAAGTCCGCGCAAAGTCAGAATCACCGTCACAAATTCCGCACAGGGAAAAGCAAGCCATACACCATTCATCCCAATCTACTGCCCAGCCTTCCCTGTATTTTTTCCAAGCTGCCAGAATGCCACAGCGCTGGCAGCAGCCACGTTCAGGGAATCTACGCCATGAGCCATGGGAATACGAATTGTATAGTCACAGTCTGAGATGGTGTTTCTGGCAAGTCCGTCTCCCTCTGTTCCAAGGACGATGGCCAGCTTTTCTTCTGCGAGTATGGATGGATCATCAATACAGACAGACTGATCTGTTAAAGCCATGGCTGCAGTTTTAAAGCCAAGTTTATCCAACTGCTCCATAGCAGGATGTGGCCAGGCATGATTCCGGTCGAATATGGTCCATGGAATCTGAAATACAGTCCCCATGCTGACCCGGACAGCTCTTCGATATAATGGATCACTGCAGCCAGAAGTAAGAAGTACGGCACCCATATTCAGTGCTGCAGCAGATCGGAATATAGCTCCGATATTGGTGGGATTTACAATATTCTCCAGAATCGCAATGCGTTTTGCTCCGGAACAGACATCCGCAACAGAAGGAAGGTGGCGGCGGCGCATTGCACACAAAAGCCCTCTAGTCAGGGCAAAGCCGGTTATCTGCGTAAGCACCTCCATGGAGGCCGTATATACCGGAATATCACCGCACCGGTTAATAAAAGCGGCAGAAGAACCGTGAAGTTCGCCTTCTTCTACCAGGACAGAGATGGGATCATAACCGGCATCCAGTGCACGTCCGGCCACAATCGGACTCTCAGCAATAAAAATACCGGGAGCCGGTTCATAATAATGCAGCAGCTGATTCTCCGAAAAGCGGGAGTAAAGTTCTAGTTCCGGCAGCTGCAGATCTGTTACATGTATGACGTTTGTATATGGCATTGAACATTCCTCACTCAGATTTGATAAAAACAAATCCTATTATAACTAATGCCTGTGCCATATGCAAGAAAGATTCTGCCGGTTACTCCGCAAAGTAGACCACTGTGAGATATTCTCCGGAATGGATCTGCTCGGATTTAAGACCGTTCATGCGCTTTAACTCCTCCACATACTCTGTTCTGGAATAGCCGCTTCCCACACGGTACTGCTCTGCCAGATCCCAAAGACTATCTCCCTTGTGCAGCTGTACACTGGTGTAGTAACGTTTTAGTTCCGGAAGCTGTGCCTCCTCCGCTCTGGCATTCAACAGCGTATGTCCGAAAAAGCCGGAACAAAATGCAAGGATCATCAATAGAATGATGGTGAAATTGCGGAGCCTGCGCTTTCCATGGTTTCTTGTTTTCATAAAAGATTCCCCCTTGTCTGGATTTCCGAACGTACGTTTGCTATGACACGATTATAGAATAAGAACATACGTTTGTCAATATCGTTTTTTATAAAATCCGAACAAAAGTTTGCTTTTTGTAAAAAGGTGTGTTACTATATTATTATCAGAAAATCCCGTTACTGTCCGCACTTCATATGAACAGTAACGAATACATCCATACGGAGGGAATATTATGGGTCATGGTAAGATCAGCGCAAAACAGCAGGAAATTTTAACATATATCAAGGAATGTATTTTAAAGAAGGGCTATCCGCCTGCAGTCCGGGAAATCTGTGAGGCGGTTCAGTTAAAATCCACTTCATCTGTCCACTCCCACCTGGAGTCTCTGGAAGCCAACGGCTATATCCGGAGAGATCCGACTAAGCCGCGTGCCATCGAAATTCTGGATGACGAATTTGCGATGAACCGCCGTGAGATGGTTCAGGTGCCCATGATCGGCACCGTAGCAGCCGGAGAACCGATTCTGGCGCAGGAGCACATCGAGGACTACTTCCCAATCCCTGCAGAAATTCTGCCGAACGCAGATACGTTTATGCTTAAGGTAAAAGGTGAAAGCATGATCAATGCAGGCATCTTTGACGGTGACCAGGTTATTGTAGAACAGACCAATACTGCAGAGAATGGGGAGATTGTTGTTGCGTTGGTGGACGATTCTGCCACTGTGAAACGCTTTTATAAGGAAAACGGTCATTATCGTCTGCAGCCGGAGAACGACTCCATGAATCCGATCATTGTAGATCATGTGGAAATCCTCGGCAGGGTTATCGGTCTCTTCCGTATGATGGCCTGATCACAGTTCCAGGATTTCAAAAAATAAGCTGACGGGGTTTTATCATGCATAACAAAAGGGGCTTCCCATCATTCGATGAGAAGCCTTTTATATTTGCTGTAATGAGTTTCGTTTTCTATTATGCCAGAAACAGGCACCAGAGAGGAACCGTAACCATGGAAAGTAGGGTAGACAGCACCACGCATTTGGTGGCGAACACTTCATCCTTTCCATATTTTGCCGCAAGCACAGCGGTGACACTGGCAGACGGCATACCGGACAATACTACAGATACACCGGTAACAAGGCTGTCCACTTGCGCAAAGTGACATGCCAGATACACCAGAAACGGAATAAAAAACAGGCGGATAAAGCTGTAATAGACCGTATCCTTTTCCGGAAGGGAGCGAAACGGCACTTCTGCCAGAATTGTTCCTACCAGCGACATGGCCAGAAAGGTGTTTCCACCTGCGATGTTTTTAATGGTCAGGCTGAGAAAACCCTGAACCGGGATCTGAAATACCATGATCAGCATGCCGATTACCACAGAAACAATGCAGGGATGCGTAGATACCTTCTTAATCAGGGTTTTCATGTCCGGAGCCTGTGTAAAATATGTCAGGCCGATGGACCACATAAAAGTACGCTGGGGAATGGTATAAATGGATGCATATAAAAGTCCCATACTGCCGAAAATGCCTTCCGCAATAGGATTGCCAAGAATGCCGGCATTCGAACATATGGTTGCGTATTGAAGTACCTTCTTGCGTTCATCCGGGAAACCCGGGTAGAGAATCATGCCAAGCAGCCACGCTCCCACCTGAATTCCTGCGGCTACCACAATCACAACTATACAGCTCACCAGAATCTGATGGTTAAATTCAATCTGGAATGATTTGATGATACTGGCCGGAAGTGTTACATATAAGACCAGATCCGTCAGCAGGCTTTTTCCCTCGTCGCTGATCATTCCTGCTTTTCGGAAAATGTATCCAAGAATCATAATGGTAAACAGCATACCCTGCATTTCAAATAATCCTGTAAAATCCATAAGCTTCTCCTGTGGCCCCCATTAGCAGACCATTCTGTTTATTTTTGTAAAAAGAATTTTATCTTTTCCTATCATAATACAGCCATTTATCTTCGTCAAATATCCTTTTTTGATGTCTGTTATAACTAAAATTTTATGAGTTCACTAAATGTTCACCATTTTGAAGAAAACTTAATAAAAAATCAATGGCTTTTTCGATTGCTTTGTAGTAAACTCTTGATTGTTGGTTCCCAGGTTTGGAATCGACAGAGAAAGATCAGAGGAGTGATATATTATGAAAAAAGCATTATTAATCACTGCTATCGCAGCAGTTTCCATCAGCGCAGCAGCATGTTCCAGCAAAAAGCCCGCAGAAACAACTGCAGCTCCGGTAGAGACCACCGCAGCAGAAACCACAACAGCGGCAGAAACCAACGAGGATTACACCAGCGGTATCATCACTGCCATCGACGGAGATGTACTTACCGTAAAAGATGATTATGATGATGAAGAAAGAAAATATGATATTTCCGGCGCTGATGTAACCAACGAATTCCCGCTCACTGAGGGTGACTGGGTTGACATTACCTTCCAGGCTGACAGCACAGAGGATCCGGTTCTGGCTATCGCAGTAGAGGTTACTTCTTCCGTATTAGAGCAGACCATGGATCCGGTTGCGGAAGGAACGATTAAAGAGGTTGCTTCCGATACCATGACTCTTGAGGTCGATGGTGAGGAATATAAGATTCTGACCGGCAATGCCTATGTTGTAGGAAAGGACGGAATCAAAGCTGACGCAGACGCAGAGGTTACTTACCTTGGCGATCTGGATGATGAGCCGCTGGCAATCAAGATCGTTATGGCTGACGCAAAAGATTCTGACGATGCTAAGATCAATGCATTCGTAGGTAAGGTTGCCCAGATCGGCGAAGATGGTGATCATATCGTTCTGGAGGCACAGACCGGCGATTTCTTTACTTTTGTTTCTGACGATACTGATTTCAGCCAGTATGCAGAGGGTGATACCCTTCAGATTCAGTATGATGGTTCCATCAATGACAAAGAGATCCAGGTAGTAAAAATCACCAAAAAGTAATCTTCCATTCCATATTGCAGATTCAAAAAGACCGCCACATGAAGTGACGGTCTTTTTGAATCTGCGAAAATTCTTAAATATCGTACCCGATCATACGGATATAGTCTTTGATCAGTTCTACTACCTGGTCCAGTTCCAGCTTACTTGCATTGATCGGGAGATCATAATTGGTAACATCCTCCCATTCTTTTCCGGTGAAATACTTGTGATAGGATTTACGCTGTTTTGTGATCTTGTTTAATTTATTGAGAGCTTCTTTGGTATCCGTGATACCATCAGTTTCCTGAGTTCTGCGGACACAGGTCGGAATGTCTGCATAGACAAAGATCTTAACCAGATCCTCCTTCCCTGCGGTCTCCAGGATATAATCCGCGCAGCGGCCAACAATTACGCAGGACTCTGCAGCAGCCAGCTCCCGGATGACTTCAGACTGGAAGCGGAACAGGTTATCCGGGGAGGTTACGTCACCCTCTGTCTTTGGTTCATCAAAAATGCCTGCAGGGAATCGCAGATTCCCGACAATTTTACGGAGCAGGTTATTTCCTGCTTTTTCATCAGCAAGGCGGAAATATTTTTCTCCTACTGCACTCTTTTCTGCAGTCATGCTTAAGATTTCATCATCGTAAAAAGGAATACCCAGTTCCTCTGCCAGTTTTTTTCCGACGATGCGGCCGCCGCTTCCGTACTGACGCTCAATGGTAATGACCAGTTTGCTTTTATCCATAAGAAATCCTCCTTTGGAAATCATTATTGTCTGTATTTGGTATATTTAGTATAGCACAAAACCGGCAGAGTGCCAAACTTTTTTACACTCTGCCGGTCTATAACATTTTTTTCTGATTATTTTAAAAGCTATTTTGCGAGCATCATGCGGTCGTTCGCAAATTCTTCACCGCTTGCTTCCTCGAATTTGTGAAGAAGATCTTCTACGGTAAGATGTTTCTTTTCCTCTCCTGCCACATCGTAGATGATATTTCCCTCATGCATCATGATCAGGCGGTTGCCCATCTGAATGGCATCACGCATATTGTGAGTAATCATCAGAGTGGTAAGCTTCTGCTCTTCTACCATCTCTGCAGTCAGATCCAGTACCTTCTTAGCTGTTTTCGGGTCCAGTGCAGCCGTGTGCTCATCTAACAAAAGAAGCCGCGGTCTCTGCAGGGTAGACATCAACAGAGTCAGTGCCTGACGCTGGCCGCCGGAAAGAAGTCCTACTTTTGATGTAAGACGATCTTCCAGGCCGAGCCCAAGACGTTTTAACATATCCACATAGAGCTTGCGTTCTTCATTTTTGATTCCCGGTTTCAAACTGCGCACTCTTCCACGACGCAGAGCCAGGGCAAGATTCTCCTCAATTCCCATTGTTGCTGCAGTACCATTCATCGGGTCCTGGAAGACACGTCCCAAAAAAGCAGCGCGCTTGTATTCCGGAAGACGAGTGACATCTTTTCCATCAATCACAATGGCACCGGTATCAATGGGCCAGACTCCCGCGATCGCGTTTAACAGCGTAGATTTTCCAGCTCCATTTCCGCCGATCACGGTAACGAAATCTCCGTCATTTAAGGTAAGATTGACACCACGAAGGGCTTTCTTTTCATTCACAGTTCCTCTGTTAAAGGTTTTTGTGATATTTTTGATCTCCAGCATGTTCTCCTACCCTCTCTTTCCCATATTTGAAAAATAACGGCTCTTCCAGGTAGGAATTGCCAGGAAGACAGCAACCACTGCTGCGGATAACAGCTTTAACAGATCCGTATCAATGCCCATCCAAATGACAACCTGCAGTACCAGATAATAAATAATGGATCCAAGGGCAACGCCAAGCAGCTTCAGGCCAAAGTTGCGGAAGATTTTTCCAAAAATTGCCTCACCGATGATGACTGCAGCCAGTCCAATGACGATGGCACCGCGTCCCATGTTGATATCCGCAAATCCCTGATACTGGCAGAGCATGGCACCGGAAAGTGCTACCAGGCCATTGGATATCATGAGTCCGAGAACCCGGCTTAAATCCGTATTGATTCCCTGGGCGCGAGCCATTTTATCGTTGCAGCCGGTGGCTCTTAAGGAGCAGCCGAGCTCTGTGCCGAAGAACCAGTACAATACGGCAATCAGAATGATGATCGTAATCGCAACCATCAGGATCGTGTTTCTGTAAAATGGAACCTTGCGGATGAAACGCAGGGAAACCAGCAGGTCATATTTGTCGACATTGATTGCCTGGTTCGCTTTTCCCATGGTTTTCAAGTTGATGGAATACAGGCCAAGCTGGGTCAGGATTCCGGCCAGGATTGCCGGAATTCCCATAAAGGTATGGAGAATTCCGGTTGCAAGTCCGGCTGCCATACCGGCTGCCGTTGCACCTGCCATAGATACCCATACATTCTGCCCGGACAGCATCAGCATAATGCAGACCGCACCGCCGGTTCCAAGAGAACCGTCCACTGTTAGATCCGCAATATCCAGAATCCGGAATGTTAAATACACGCCAATGGCCATGATACCCCAGATCAGTCCCTGTGCCACTGCGCCAGGCAGGGCATTTACCAAACTCATCATATCTCAATTACTCCTCAATCGCAACGTAATCATCCGGAACAGTAACGCCCAGTGCCTCGCAGATGGTCTTGTTGTATTTTTTGGTGAACTGCGGAGCGTATTCGATCGGCATCTCAGAAATGTTGGACTCACCGGTCAGGATCTTTGCTGCCATCTTACCAGTTGCTACGCCAAGGTCATAATAGCTGATGGAAAGGGTTGCTACGCCGCATCCGCTGCAGATGCCTTCCTCACCTGCGATGATCGGTACACCGGCTGGCTGGCAGATGTTGTTGATGATCTCGGTATTTGCGGCAGCGGTATTGTCAGTCGGGATGTAGATAACATCAGAACTGTTTGCTGCATTGGTAACAATCGTTGCCAGATCATTAGAATCAGAGAATGCGTAGTATTCACAGGTATAGCCAAGCTTCTCCAGCTCTGCTTTTACGGTATCTACCTGATACTGGGAGTTTGCTTCTGCGGAACAATATAACAGACCAACATTCTTTGCGTCCGGGAAGAGCTCCTTTAACATAGCAGCCTGTTCATTTAACGGCGCAAGGTCCGCAGTACCGGAAATGTTACCGCCAACGGTTCCATTAAAATCGTCAATACCAAGTGCTACACCATACTCGGTAACTGCAGTTCCGAGAACCGGAATGGTGTCCGTGCCAGCCTGTGCAGCCTGAAGGGCCGGTGTTGCGTTGGCCAGGATCAGATCTACATCTTCTGCAACAAAATTGTTGATGATGGTAGAACAGGTATTGGAATCACCCTGTGCGTTCTGCTCATCAAAAGTAACCTGGTCTCCAAGGGCTTCGGTCAGGGCATCTTTAAAGCCCTCAGTAGCTGCATCCAGCGCTACATGCTGTACCAGCTGGCAGATACCAACCTTATAAGAAGCTCCATCTGCAGAAGTCTCTGCCTTTGTCCCGTCTGCGCTTTCAGCGGCAGTGGTGTCTGCTGCAGCCTGTGTGGTCTCTGCAGTCTTACCAGAGCCACAGGCAGTCATGGATGCGGCCATCATTCCGGCCAGAATCAGCGCAAGTGCTTTTTTTGTCTTTTTCATAATACAACTCTCCCTTTTTCTTATATTCTGATTTCATAGCAAAAGCTTGAACTTTTTCCATCATACTACACTTTTATTACTCCGTCAATTTAAAGCTTTAAATTCCTGCAAATTCAACGCATTAAAGTGATAAGGGCAGATTTATATAGGCCATAACTTATTAAGTATTTGCGTTTTACATATATTTAACCTATAATAATACCCGTAACAACTAAGTAGTGTTCTGAGATCCAATATAGCTTCTGTTTCAAAACCGATGGCTCTTAAATCCGATTTCTGCCAAATGATCGTGGAATATTTTGCCATACGGATGGAATATGGAGCTTTATTGGTATATAAAAAAATATTTATTCACAGGGGGATTTTATGGAAGAAGTAAGTCTGCAGGAAATGCTTGCTGCCAGAGAGAGGCGCTGCTATCTGCAAACCCAGCTGCTGCATCAGTATAAAAAAAGCCTCATCAGCTTTACCTTAAACATTCCTGGACCAGTCAAAGTCCTGACGGATGTTCCGGAAGCATTTGCGAGCGGCTGTCAGAGAATCGAGACACTGTTAAAAGACCGTCTGGTTCTTATTCAGCATATGGAAACCATAAAAGAAAAAACAGGATATGAAGCCTTTTACAGCGTCGACGCGAATCCGGATTTTATAAAAGAGCTGATGGTCTCACTGGAAGATCAGGACCGGCTTGGCCGCCTGTTTGATATTGATGTACTCCGCCCGGACGGGAGCAAGGTCTCCAGAGAAGATATGGGAAGTGCGCCAAGAACCTGTCTGCTTTGCGGACAGCCGGCGCATGTCTGCAGCCGAAGCCGCAGGCACAGCGTTGCAGAACTGACTGCAGAGATCGGTAAAATTTTAAGCGGATTATAAATAAATTGGGGATGGGGAGGAACTGGTATTTATGATTTCATCTGTTTTTGCTGAGGAATGTGCCTATGCACTCATGGCTGAGGTAGGCGCTACCCCGAAACCTGGACTGGTAGACCGTCATGACAGCGGCGCGCACACGGATATGGATTATGATACCTTTGCGGCCAGCACAACAGCAATTGTTCCATATCTGGCCCGTATGTTTGAGGCCGGATACACGTGGGAATCCAAAGATTTTAATGCACTGTTCGAAAGCATCCGTCCCATCGGTATTGAGGCGGAAAAGGCCATGTTTGCTGCCACAGATGGTGTGAATACACACAAAGGCATGATTTTTTCCATGGGAACCATTGCGGCGGCAGCAGGACTTTTTTACAAACGGCACGAAAAGTTTGACGCGGAAAAAATCCTGATCCTGGCCGGTTATCTCTGCCACGATGCCATGCGCAGGGATTTTCAGAAGATCGACCGCAAGAATCCACGGACAAACGGAGAACTTCTCTACCTGCGTTACAGTACCAAGGGAATCCGTGGAGAAGCCCAAAAGGGGTTTCCTTCCGTCCGCACGGTATCTCTGCCTAAGCTCCGCTCTGCTTTTTCCAGCGGGCAGACAGAAAATGAAGCCTACCTGAATACCTTACTCACCCTCATGGCGAATGTGGATGACACCAATGTTTTAAGCCGCACCAATATGGTAATACAGGGTCATGTCAAGTCAGAGGCCGCACAGCTCCTGAGAATAGGCGGAGCTTCCACTGCCCTGGGAATGGAGGCTCTGAAAAAGCTGAATCAGAAATTTATTCATATGAATGTCAGTCCGGGCGGCTGCGCTGATCTGCTGGCAGTCACGATCCTGCTCTATCGCCTGGAGCAGTCAGACAGATAATGGTATATGGCATTGGGTATCTGTCTGGATCCAGCCTACAACAGTTCCCGGTAAACCCGGAGTACATTGTCATGGAACACGGCTTCAATCTCTCCAGTAGTAAAGCCTTCCCGGCTCATCACATCGGCCAGAAGCTGCATACCAGAGCAGTCCTTCATATCTGTTGCGGTATCAATACCGTCAAAGTCAGAGCCAAGACCGATACAGCCGATGCCACCGACCTGTTTCATATGTTTCATATGAGCCACCATGTCGCTGCAGAGTCCATGCAGCGGCATTTTTTTATCTGCATCCTTCAGGAATGGGGCGTAGTAATTGATTCCGGCTACTCCACCACGCTCTGCAAGGGCACGGATCATCTCATCCGTCAGATTGCGTGGATGACGCGCGAGCGCGCGGGCATTGGAATGGCTTGCCACAAAAGGCTTTTTCGTGTAGTGAAATACATCACGGATCCCGGCATCATTTAAATGGGAAATATCAATGATCATGCCAATCCGTTCCATTTCCTGTACAAAGGCAATGCCGGTTTCTGTCAGGCCATGCTCCGTATCCGGCACAGATCTGGCTGGCGAAACACTCTCGTCCTTCCCATTTGGGAACCCAAGTTCATTGGGAAAATTCCAGGTAATGGTCATCATCCTGGCACCCAGGCGGTAAAAATCACGCAGGCAGGACAGATCCCCTTTGCAAATCCCGCCCTCTTCCAGAGTCAGCATAGCCGACATTTTTCCGGCCTTCTGGTTTTCTTCTATATCTTCCCAGCGTTTTACGATTCCAATGCGGTCAGAATACGGTTCTAGCTCGTTATAAAACAGATCAACCAGCTTCATGGCATAGTGAAATGGGTCTGCTGTCTTTCCCAGATGCACAAACATGGCAAAATTCTGCAAAAGATAATCCCCTTTCTGCATCCTGTTTAAATCTATATGCAGATGATTTTCCAGAATGGATGCCTCTTCCCCGCGCTCTCTGGCATGCAAAAGCTCGGATATGGTGTCACAGTGCATATCTACAACCTTCATACTAAATCTCCTCCCTGATAAATACATGAAAATTGAGACCGGCAGGCTACCGGTCTCAGTCTTTCCGGCAGATTATAAAGTCTCTGCCCGTTCTTCAATATTCCGTTTGAAATTAATAACTTCATGCTGGTAATCGCTGTTCATGAAACAGGATGTGATCATGAAGTCCGCGGTGGCCTTATTAACCGCCATAGGAATGTCGTAGACCTGCGCGATGCGCATCAGGGCCTTCACATCCGGATCGTGAGGCTGTGCCGTCAGCGGATCGGAAAAGAATACTACAAAGTCGATCACGCCTTCTACGATCTTGGCTCCGATCTGCTGGTCGCCACCGAGAGGGCCGCTGTTATAGCCTTTCACGGTAAGGCCGGTCTGGTCTGTGATCATGCGGGCTGTCGTGCCGGTACCGTAAAGATTATGCTTCTCCAGTTCCGGTTTATGTTCTTTGCACCACGCGATCAGCTTTGCTTTTTCGTTGTCGTGAGCGATCAGTGCAATGTTCTTTTTGCCGCCAATAGTAAATGTAATGTATTCCTGAGACATATAACAGATCCTCCTTACTCTTTCTTCATAGAATGTATAGAATAATTACAACGTATCACACATATTAAAAAGACTCAAGTGAAATCTTCGTAAAATCTGTCTGATGCTACTCAGACTCTGTCATTTTCGGAGCCGGATTCTGCAAAGACTCAATGAGCGCCCAGATTTCATCTCTTCCCTGCTTGGTCTCTGCAGAGAATGGAATCAGAACATCTTCTTTTTCCAGGCCAAGACCTTCCCGAACCATCTTCACATGCTTCTGGATCTGGCTGCGTTTTAATTTGTCCAGCTTGGTGGCAATGATAACCGGCTTGTAGCCATTGGATACGATCCAGTCATACATCATCTTGTCATTGGCAGACGGATCGTGGCGGATATCAATGAGAAGGAAGATACATTTGAGCATCTTCGATTTTTTTAAATACCGCTCGATCATTTTGCCCCATTTTGCCTTGACTTCCACCGATACTTTTGCATATCCATAGCCCGGAAGATCAACAAAATACAGATCATCATTTACATTGTAAAAGTTGATGGTCTGGGTCTTGCCAGGCTGTGAGGAAGTCCTCGCCAGCGCACGGCGGTTTAACAGGCCATTGATCAGGGAAGATTTTCCTACGTTGGACTTCCCGGCAAAAGCAAACTCAGGCAGCAGATTTTCCGGCAGTGTGCTGGTAATGCCGCAGACCGTCTCCAGTTCCGCTTTTCTAATAATCATCGTTCTTCCTCACTTTTCCTTTTATGCAAGTGCTGCAGCCAGCACATCTTCCATGCTCTTCATGTAGAGAATGGTTAAGCCCTTTGTGATCTCTTTGGAAAGCTCCGCAATGTCCGCCCGGTTCTTCTCCGGCACCAGAACGGTCTCCATATGAGCCATCTTCGCAGCCAGGATTTTCTCTTTCAGGCCGCCAATCGGAAGCACGCGGCCCCGCAGCGTGATTTCGCCGGTCATGGCTACTTTGGCCAGGACCTTACGGTTTACCACAGCAGAGAACATGGCTGTAGCCATTGTAATTCCGGCAGACGGGCCATCCTTCGGCACAGCTCCCTCTGGAATATGAATGTGGATATCATTCTTTGCAAAATAATCATCCGGAACATCATACTGCGGACAGATGGAACGGACATAGGTCAGTGCCGTCATGGCGGATTCCTTCATGACATCGCCCATCTGGCCGGTCAGCTTTAACTCGCCTTTTCCCGGCATCACATTTACCTCAATCTGTAGTGTATCACCGCCGACACTGGTCCATGCAAGACCGCGCACAATACCTACCTGATCTTCCTCATTGGCGTCTTCGAAGGTGATTTTTTCTTTACCAAGGTACTTTTCCAGATTGGATTCCGTTACCCGGATATGCGTTTTTTTATGCTCCAGATACTCTCTTGCGGATTTGCGGCAGATTTCTCCGATACGGCGTTCCAGGTTGCGGACACCAGCTTCACGGGTATAATTGTGGATGATTTTTTTCAGTGCAGAGTCAGAAATCACAAGCTGATCTTTCTTTAAACCATTGCGGTCCTTCTGCTTCTCCACCAGATAATTGCGGGCAATGTGGAATTTCTCATTTTCTGTATAACTGTTGACTTCAATGACCTCCATACGGTCTAACAGCGGTCCCGGAATGGTCTGGGTCGTGTTGGCTGTCGCAATAAACAGAACGTTGGACAAATCGATTGGAAGTTCTACATAGTGGTCACGGAACTTTACGTTCTGCTCTCCGTCCAGAACCTCCAGCAGCGCAGAGGAGGTATCTCCCTTGTAATCACTGCTGACCTTATCGATTTCATCCAAAAGCATCAGCGGGTTGGAAACGCCTGCCTGACGCAGTCCATCTACAAGACGGCCCGGCATAGCCCCCACATAGGTTTTTCTGTGTCCGCGAATTTCCGCTTCGTCATGGACGCCTCCCAGACTGATCCGAACATACCTTTTATTCAGGGCGCGGGCTACGGAACGGGCAATGGATGTCTTACCGGTTCCAGGAGGGCCCACAAGGCAAATAATCGGGCTGTTGCCTTTTTTGGCAAGGACACGCACAGCCAGATATTCGAGAACGCGCTCTTTCACCTGCTCCAGGCCGTAGTGATCCTCTTCCAGAATCTGTTTGGCGTGCTTGATGTCATTATTGTCTTTGGATGTTTTATTCCACGGAAGTTCCAGAAGCGTTTCAATGTAGGTACGGATGACATTACTCTCCTGACCACCGCCAGGCATGCCTTTTAAGCGGTCAATCTCCTTCTGAAGTTTCTCTTTTACTTCCTTATCGGCTTTTAAGGAAGCAAGCTGCTTTTCATATTCATCCGTATCCGAAAGCAGATCCTCGCCAAGTTCCTCGCGGATTACCTTCATCTGCTCCCGTAAAATATAATCCTTCTGATTTTTATCAATATTTTCTTTTACTTTTTCCTGCAGTTCCCGGTGAATTTGGGATACTTCAATCTCATGGATCAGGTTGGTAAGCAGCACCTCATACTGACCGGCCAGGGTTGCCTCCTCCAGATAGCTCTGGCGGATCCGGTAATCCCACGGCAGTTCGCTGGCCATCTGAAGCATTAAGGACTCCAGATCCTCACAAAGCATCAGGCCCGGCAGACTCTCTTTGCTGAATTTCGGATGCTGGCGTCCGTAGGATTCCAGCTTTTCCTTCAGGATGCGGGACATCGCCTCGGCCGCAGCGCCATCCACATCTGCTTCCTGCTCCTGCGTAAACAGGACTTCGCCCATCAGGGACGGCTCTGTGCTGTCAAGATCAAGAAGCTCAGCGCGTTCCTGGCCTTCTGCCATGACGCGGACTATGCCGCCCGGCATTTTTACAAGCTGCTTTATGTAAGAAACCGTGCCAATGTGGTAAAGCTGATCCAGAGACGGATCCATGATTTCCGGATCTTTCTGTGCCACCAGGCAGACTCTCTGGTCACCGACCATCGCCTTTTCCACAGCCGCGATCGATTTCTTTCGGCTGATATCAAAGCTGATGGTCATCTCCGGAAGCATGGTAAGTCCGCGGAGTGCTATGACCGGCATCGTTATAATCTTTGTATCTTCCATCAGGTTCCTCCTAAAAAATATGAACAGACTGAAATAGAAAATGGGAGCTATAAGCTCCCATTTTCCTGCTCCGGCGTTTATGCGATCTCGCCGGATGTTTCTTTCTTCAGTCTCTGGGAGAGTGTTTTGCGCGGCACAGCCGTATCCCGGTATACCAGCTCCGGCTCTCCTGTTTTGTCTACGACATCCCTGGTAATGGTGCAGATGCCGATATTATTGTCAGACGGGATCTCATACATCAGATCCATCATGACGGATTCCAGAATAGAACGAAGTCCTCTGGCTCCGGTTTTTCTCTCTACCGCAAGCTTTGCAACCTCTTCAATGGCTTCCGGGGTAAATTCCAGTTTAACGCCATCCAGCTCAAACAGCTTCTGATACTGCTTGGTCAGGGCATTCTTCGGCTCGGTCAGGATCCGGCTTAAGGAATGCACATCGAGAAGGTCCAGGGAAACCGTTACAGGTACACGGCCGATAAACTCCGGGATCAGGCCGAATTTCACAAGATCGTGCGGTTCTACCTGGCGTAAGAGCTCATCGATGTCGGTTTTATTCTTGTCTAAGACCTCTGCGTTAAATCCAATAGAGCCGGCGCTTAAGCGGCTCTCGATGATGTGCTCCAGACCATCAAACGCTCCTCCGCAGATAAACAGAATATTGGTTGTATCGATCTGCAGAAGCTCCTGATGCGGATGCTTTCTTCCTCCCTGCGGCGGCACACTGGCTACGGTTCCCTCGAGGATTTTTAAAAGTGCCTGCTGGACACCCTCACCGGATACATCACGGGTGATAGATACGTTCTCAGATTTCTTCGTGATCTTATCAATCTCATCCACGTAGATAATACCATACTCCGCCTTGCTGATATCGTAATCTGCCGCCTGGATCAGCTTTAAGAGAATATTCTCAACATCCTCACCTACATAACCGGCCTCAGTCAGCGCGGTTGCATCCGCGATGGCAAATGGTACATTTAAGATTTTGGCCAGAGTCTGCGCCAGATAAGTCTTACCGGAACCAGTCGGTCCCAGCATAAGAATATTGCTCTTCTGCACGTCCACATCACTGCCTGCACCGGAGGTGATACGTTTGTAGTGGTTGTAAACCGCTACAGACAGTACCTTCTTGGCTGCATCCTGTCCAATGACATACTCGTCCAGAAATGCCTTGATCTCCTTCGGCTTTAACAGGTTAATGCCAGCTAACGGAGATACCGGCTCCTTCTCTTCCTCCTCTTCCAGCTCCTCCGCGAGGATTTCTCCGCAGAGTTCAATACATTCGTCACAGATAAATACATTTTTGGAACCGGCAATCAGTTTTCTTACCTGATCCTGGGTCTTTCCGCAGAAAGAGCATCTGACCCTGTCATCTGTTCTTGTCGGCATAAAATAACACCTTGTCCTTTCCTGGTTGTAAGAATTCTTGAGCGTAAGGCAGCCTTAGTGCTTTGCGATCACCTGGTCGATCAAGCCATATTTTAAGGCTTCTTCCGCGGTCATGTAATTGTCGCGTTCCGTATCGCGGCAGATGACCTCGTAGGGCTGACCGGTATTGGCTGCAAGAATCTCATTTAATTTCTTTTTGGTCTGCAGGATTTTCTCAGCAACGATCTGAATCTCGGTTGCCTGACCCTGAGCACCACCAGACGGCTGGTGGATCATAACCTCTGCATTCGGAAGCGCGAAGCGTTTGCCCTTTGCGCCGCCGGCCAGAAGAAATGCACCCATGCTGGCTGCCATACCGATGCACACGGTAGATACATCGCATTTGATGTAATTCATGGTATCGTAGATGGCCATGCCGGCAGTCACGGATCCGCCCGGACTGTTGATGTATAAGTTAATATCCTTGCCTGGGTCCTCAGACTCCAGGAACAGAAGCTGAGCTACGATCAGGCTTGCGGAAACGTCAGTTACTTCTTCCCCAAGGAAAATAATTCTCTCTTTTAACAAGCGGGAATAGATATCGTAGGAGCGTTCTCCTCTGCTGGTCTGTTCAATTACATAAGGTACCAATGCCATCGTCAGATCCTCCTGTCTTTCATTACTGTCTTTTGCAATGATAGGTGCAGACTCCAGGTCTGGCCCGAAATCTGCACCTAGTCATAGTGTTAGTATTCCTATACTGGAAAATATTATACTAATTTAGCCTCAGCTACCAGGAAATCTACAGCCTCCTGAACAGCCATATCAGCCTTCATCTGAGCCATTCCTGCCTCACCCATGATGGTCTTGATCTGCTCAGCGTCCATCTTGTAGTTCTCGGACATCTTCTTGATCTCAGCCTCAACTAACTCATCAGACGGCTCGATCTTCTCTGCTGCTACAACAGCCTCGAGTACCAGGCGGGTACGCAGTCTTAACTCAGCCTGCGGACGCATCTGCTCCTGTAACTGCTCGATGGTGCTTCCGGTAAACTGCAGATACTGGTCAAAGCTGATGCCCTGGCTCTGCAGTCTGCGTGCGTAGTCCTCGATCATGTTGCGAACCTGCTCATCCACCATCGGTGCCGGAATATCCATCTGAGCGTTATCAACAACCTTCTGTACAACGTTGTTCTCGTTCTCAGCGGTAGCCTGTGCCTGCTTGGTCTCAGCCAGTTTGTTCTTAACGTCCTCTTTGTATGCGTCAAGAGTCTCGAACTCAGAAACCTCGCTTGCGAACTCATCGTTCAGCTCCGGAAGCTCTTTCATCTTGATCTCTTTGATCTTAACCTTAAAGGTTGCCGGCTTGCCAGCCAGCTCTGCTGCATGGTACTCAGCCGGGAAGGTCACGTTTACTTCTACATCCTCACCGATGTTCTTGCCGATTAGCTGATCTTCAAAGGTATCGATGAAGGAATGGGAACCGATCACCAGAGTGTAGTCCTCAGCCTTTCCGCCCTCGAATGCCTTGCCGTCTACAAAGCCTTCGAAGTCGATCACGGTCTGGTCACCGTCTGCAACTGCGCGGTCAGCAACGGATACCAGTCTGGAGTTCTGCTCCTGAACCTTCTTTAACTCTGCCTCTACGTCAGCGTCGGTTACTTCCGGTTTTGCTTTTTCTACTTCAATACCCTTGTACTCGCCCAGGGTTACCTCCGGCTTGGTAGCTACGGTTGCAACGTAGATGAAGGACTTGCCCTTTTCTACCTGCTCAATGGAGATTTCCGGTCTGGAAACGATCTCAAGACCGCTCTCTTTTGCAGCGTCCGGATAAGAAGCGTTGATTGCCTCATCTACAGCGTCCTCGTAAAATACGCCGACACCGTACATCTTCTCGATCATTGCCTGCGGTGCTTTGCCCTTACGGAAGCCAGGAATGTTAAACTTGTTTTTATTCTTGTTATAGGAAGTTTTAAGAGCTGCCTCAAACTGCTCTGCCGGTACTTCTACGGTTAATTTCGCCATGTTTTTTTCTAATTTTTCTACCTGTAAACTCATAATATGGGTTCCTCCTTACATCTATGTATGGCCGTCCCGGCAGGGCGCCACACTTCAATTCACCATTATAGCATAGACTTTTTATAATTACCAGTCCTATTTTTGCAATAACTTACGCATTTTTTCGATCACATATGGGTTTACCGGACGGATTTCCAGCTCCGGCCGTCCGAAATAATAACCCTGGAAGAGATCAGCTCCCAGAAGCAGCATAGTGTGAACCTCCTCGATCCGCTCCACACCCTCTGCGAGTACCAGGATATTGCGTTCCTTGCAGTAGTGGATCAGGTTTGCGGCAAGCTCCTGCTTATCACGGTTTTTGTCGATTCCGCTGACTAGTCCCATATCCAGCTTTACAATGTTCACCTCCATATTCAGGAGCGTTCCCTCACTGCTGTATCCGCTTCCGAAGTCATCCAGTGCGATCTTGCTTCCGGTCCGGCGGATGGTCTCTATTTTGAATTCCATATCACTGCTGCTAATGGCCTCTCCCTCCGTGATCTCCATGACAACACGTTTCAGAAGATCCGGATATTTCCGGATCAGTTCATTCATGCAATCCGGGTCAAGAGATACATTTGCAATGGAATTGATGAAGATATGGCAGTCGGATGGTATTTCAGCCTTGTGAGTAAAAAGCCACCGTAAGGCGCCAACCCAGGTCAGTCGTTCAAACTGCGGAAGCTTTGCCTGACGCTTGGCCAGATTCAAAACCTCCTGGATATTTTTGAAATTCCGAGTTTCCGGTCGCATCAGCAGCTCATATCCATACAGACTTCCGTCACGACAGACGATCGGCTGTGCCGCAAACGGGACATCATCCTGCTCGAGAAGACGGTTGATCTCCTCCTGCCCGGACAAAAGGTAGGAATTCTTCTGATAGCTTTCCAGATCAAATTCCTGAAGTACACCTTTGGTACTGTGCTTTGCCATGTACATGGCAAAATCGGCATACCGGACAAGCGTTTCAAAATCACGGGCCTGGCGCGGATACCAGGTAACCCCCGCTGAGGCGCGCAGCGGAAGCTCATACTGGTTGGACACCTTCAGGCTGACTGCGCACGACCTGGTGCGCAGCTCACAGAGAATACCACGCAGTTCCTCCTCACTGTTTCCGCAGAGAAACGCCATAAATTCATCGCCGGAATGGCGCTCTACCACAGCACCGTACCGGTTCAGGGTTTTCAGCTGATCTGCAAACAGACGGATATAGCGGTCTCCCATCTCATGACCATAGTTATCGTTGACATATTTCAGATTATCCAGATCCCACATCAGCATGGCACCACAGCTGATCCTTCCGCTTTGCAGAAGCTTTAGCGTATTTCTGCGGAAGGCCGGCCGGTTATAAAGCTCTGTCAGCGGATCGTAGTCACGCTCCAGCTCCAGACGCTTCTGGTTTTCCAGTTCTTCTGTCACATCAAGCAGGACGCCTGTCTCATTGCCGTTTTCCGCCCGGACGATCTTTAATCGGAGATAACGGTCCTTTCCGTTCGCCTGCAGATGATAAAGCCGGACATCCTGGTGCTCCTTAACCCCAGGCCCCAGGATCTGCATCATCTTCCGGAAGCCGGTCTCTTCCAGGTACGTATAATCACGATCCGTCTGTTCAAGTCCGAGAAGCTCAAACAGAGTCCGGCTGCAGAATACCTTTTTCCGGTCCGACAGATACTCAAATACGCCGATGGGAACACCGGAGCCTTCCAAGATCCTGGATATACGCAGGGCAGATTCCGCCACATCTGCGCTCAGATATTCGATCGCGTGGCTCAGCTCATCCAGCTCGCTGATATAGGTTGGCTGAAGATGGATCCGGGAATCATCCTCCGCAGAGCGCAGCTGGCAGATCAGCCTGCGGATCGGCAGGCTGAAGTACGTTCCATACATCAGGGCAAACAAAATCCCGGGGATCATGGCGAAAGCGCAGCCGGAAAGAAGGCCGTTCAGAAGCTTTTGATAGAAGGAGCGCATCACGCTCTGACGCCTGAGCACCACGATCTGCCAGCTCGTTCTGTAAAACGCGGAATCGCGCCCATATACCGGAAGCTCCCTGGATGCAAGATACCACCAGTCTCCGTTCTGATCCTGTGTTTTCTGAATGTCATTCCACCTGGTGGCAGTCCCGCCGATTCCGTTCATGCCTTCAAAGGACCGGTGAAAGGACATGCCGTACGTCAGGACCGGGGTCAGGACCGTTTCATTTTCTCCCCTTTTCGCGAGCATCAGGATGGTATCCTCATCTTTGTGAAGCAGTTCATTTTTCAGAAGCGAATAAATCTGCTCCTTCAGCATGGTTCCGCCGAGAACACCGATCACCGTGCCGTCTTCTGCTGTCAGCGGTATAGAGTAACTGACCCCGTCCGTATCTGCCTGCAGTGCACCGGATATGGGCCCCAGGAAGGCAAAGCGAGCAATATTACCTTTGAGCTTCTGTCCCTTTGTCAGAAAATACGGATTGTAAAAGCCAGATCCTGTCTCTTCTGACATGTCAAAATCAAGCTTCCAGTCGCTGGCCAATGGAACCTTAAACTGCTTTGAGATAACAGCAGCGCCACGGCAAAGCTGGAGATCGGAATTATCCGCGGCGAAGCTGCTGCTGTCCGTATCCAACACGGAAATACCGGCCTGATGGCCTTCGGCACTCCGCTGTGCAGAGGGACCGTCCAGGACCACATAAATACTGTTGCCATAGCTTCGGTGGAGCAGTTCCAGGACATCCGGCATGATTTCCCCTATGATCCGCTCATTGAGCTCCCAGTCATGGGAAATGTCTGATGCTTTTTTCCCCTCTTCCTTAAGGACACTCTGGATCGTTGTCTGGATCGTCACCGAGCTTCGGATGTCATTCATCCAGTGCTGCAGCACCTCCCGCTCCAGAAGAAGCCCGCTGTTTTCCACATCCTTTTTCAATGAACGGAGTTCTATCTGATAAAGGCCTTGGGCAACATTTCCGGTGGATAGAAATGCCATCATGAAAATAGTCTGAAAAATCAGGATCAGACAAAATGGAATCACAAGCCTCCACTTCATAGACCGTGTTTTTTTCATATGATCAACCTCATCACTTTAATTTTATAAGCTGCTCTTTCGTGTCTTCACACCAGCTTTCGAATGCCTCTTCTGTATTGCATTCTGAGACCGCAGCCTCCAGGGATACTCCAGAGCTTATCAGCTCCAGAACCTTTTGCCTGTCTGCCATGGCACGTTCCGGCAGCGTAGAATCAATCACCTTTCTCGCATCCTGGGCACTGGAAAACGGGGATGTTGTGTAAAGTTCGTATTCCTTGATCTGCGGAATCGCTGTTTTCAGCATAGTCTCTACATTCGGGTCGAGTTCCAGGTTCTGCTCCTTCATGCAGGAAATGCATCGCTCCACATCACTGGCAGTTTTTGTTACCGGAAGATATCCGGATGCCGTACAGAATGGGATATTGTTTTCTTCCCTGGTCAGCCATTTTAAAAATGTGACAACGGCTTTTTCTTTTTTCTCATCCGTGCGGAACATAACCGCGCCGGCTCCCTGCTGGACTGCGCAGGAAGACGCTCCCGCAAAGCCGGGCAGCGGGAGGATGTCACATCGGATTGTCTCGGTCGAGCCATCATCATAAGTCACCTGATCCGGCGCATAGACAGCTCCGCTGGAAGATCCGACATAGGCGATCAGCTTTCCTGTTTTCAGGTCATCGCTGCGGAATCTCCCCTCCTCCAGATAATAACCGCTGATGTAAGGCACATAGAAGTTATCCCAGAGGCGGCGCATCGTGTCCGGATCCACATCCACGGATATACTTCCGTTTTCGCCGGAATAAATGGTATGTCCGAGCTGATAGCTCCCAATGAGAATATAATTTGCGAAGGAATCGCGCCCAAAGAAGGCCTGGCCGTCATTGGGTGTCTCCGTCTTTGCATCGGTCCATTCATAATATGCTTTTGCAGTCTGCGCAAGTCCCTCCCAGGTAGAAAGATTCTCCAGGGAAGCACCGGTTTCTCTTGCAAAGGGTTCCCAGGCTGTGCTGTTGAGCGTCAGCACTTCCGTCGATTTGGCCACCGGAAAAATCATCATAGCCGCATTGGTTCCAAAATTGCCTTCCTCCAGATAGCCTGAAATATAGCTGTCATACTCCTCATCCGTCAGATAAGGACGAAAGTCCGAAATTTTATCCTTTTTCCAGAGGTCATATGCCGCGTCCGCATAGGCAGAACAGAAATCCGGAAGCGGATCACTTCCGGTTTTTCCGTCCGTACTGTCCCGCACCGCATCCTCAAGTTCCGATACGCTGCCTTTACTGACAGACTCCACCACGATTTTCTGTTCCAGTCCAACCGTATCGTTGAACTCCTGGACCAGTCGGTCCATCTCCTCTTTCTGTGCCCCATTGTAATAGTTCCACATCGTGATCTGTACCGGTGTGTTACTTTTCACCTTTTCTGCGCCGCTGCAGGCAGTAAGCACCGCCGTGCCAAGCAAAGCCGTACAGAAATAATGACTGATATGCTTCATGATCTGATTTTCGTCCTCTCTGGCCTGTATTTACGTGATCACCACCATCCGGTGATATCTCGTTTCCAAACAGCTGCAGTCCGCTGATACAGCACTGACTGTAACAAAAACACTCTTATCATACCACATGCTCTTCCGCTTTCCAACATTTTCGTGTATACTTCATGTAAAACAAAGAAAGGAAATTACTGTATTTTTCATATAATATCACAAAATACAGTCTGGGAAAGTATTCTTATGGAAATTGAACGAAAGTATCTGGTCACTGCACCGCCCTCAGACTACCACACCTGGGAGGCCGTTCAGATGGAGCAGGCTTATCTCTGCACCGAGCCGGTTGTACGCGTCCGCAGGGAAAATAATTCCTATGTGCTCACCTATAAATCAAAAGGGCTCCTTGCGCGGGAGGAGTACAATCTTCCGCTTACAAAGGAAGCCTATGAGCATCTGCTCTCAAAGGCCGATGGCATCATCATCAAAAAGACTCGCTATAAAAAGCCGATCAGCGGAACCGAACTTGTGATCGAGCTCGACGTTTTTTCCGGGACCTATGAAGGGCTGATGCTGGCGGAGGTAGAATTTCCAGATATGGAAGCGGCGGAGCACTTTGTGCCTCCGGCCTGGTTCGGAGAAGATGTAACCCTCTCAGGAAAATACCAGAACAGCAGGCTGAGCCAGATGCGCTGAAAAGACAACGAAAAAGAAGCAGGGAGTTCTGCTGCAAAACTGCAGAACTCCCTGCTTTTTTCGATACGTGATCATAAAAGATTACTTCTTCGCGATGTATTTGCGGATATCCAGTGCGATCGCTACGATGATAACGATACCCTGTACAATGTACTGATAGTTGGTCGGGATTCCAAGGAACTGCATGGAGGATTTCAGCAGCTCGAATACGAGAACACCGATGACAACACCGGAGATACGGCCGATACCACCGTTTACGGATACACCGCCGATGGTGCAGGCTGCGATTGCCTCCAGCTCGTAACCCTGACCCATGTTAACGCTGGCACCGCCGGCCTTTGCGCCGAGCAGGAAGCCTGCGATTGCATACAGAGCGGCTGCGGTTACGTAGATGATGATCTTGGTTTTCTTTACGTTAACGCCGGAAACCTCAGCAGCAGCCTCATTGCCGCCGATCGCGTACATGTATTTGCCATGACGGGTATAGTTAAATACGAACCACATGATCAGACCGATCACAAATGCAATGATGAACATATACGGAAGCTGTCCGAACAGCTTGCCGGTTGCGATTGCGGTATATGCCTTACGATAGCCGCCAAGCGGTGTTGCGTTGGTATAAACCAGGCAGATACCATAGACAGCCAGCTGCATGCCCAGGGTACCGATGAAAGCCGGTACATTCAGGTAAGCGATTACGATACCGTTGATCAGGCCAAAGATAGCACAGATCAGGATACATAACAGCAGGACTCCAAATACCGGCATATCGCCCAGGTTCGGGAAAAACTTACCGCTGTAGTCTGCGGTCTGAAGTAAGGTACCTGCGATACAGGAAGCAAGACCTACCATACGTCCTGCGGAAAGGTCCGTACCTTTCGTGATCAGACAGCCGCTGACGCCGAATGCAATGATGACGCGGGCTGCTGTGTTTACGGAAATATTGGATAAGTTGTTCCAGGAGAAGAAATTATCCTTCGTGATGCCGGTGAGCAGTACCAGCAGAAGCAGTACAATGATAATTCCATTGTCCAGCAGTGTTTTCTTAATATCGATATTTTTCTTATTCATGCTCGTATCCTCCTTAATTAAACTGAGTAGCCATACTCATGATATTCTCCTGAGTTGCTTCCTCTCCGGATACCTCACCGGTCAGCTTGCCGGCACACATTACCAGGATCCGGTGTGACATACCGATCAACTCCGGCATTTCGGAGGAGATCATGATGATCGATTTGCCCTGTCTGGTCAGCTCGATCATGATCTGGTAGATCTCATACTTAGCGCCGACATCGATACCACGGGTCGGCTCATCCATGATCAGCACGTCCGGATTGTTGGCCAGCCAGCGGGCAATGATGACCTTCTGCTGGTTTCCTCCGGAAAGAGACTGGATCAGCGTTTTGCTGCTCGGCGTCTTGATTCTCAGTTTTGCGACATTATCCTTTACAAGATCCTCGATCTTTTTGGTGTCAAGCATCGGGCCGATCTTCAGATAATTGTTCAGAGAGGAGATGGATACGTTATCTGCAATGGAAAGGCATCCAAGGATACCGGTTCCGCGGCGGTCCTCCGTGATCATTCCGATACCATCTCCGATCGCATCACGCGGTCTGGAAACCTGGATCGGTTTTCCGTGAACGAGCACCTCTCCGCTCTTGATATGCCGCATTCCGAAAATAGCCTCCATCAGCTCGGTTCTCTGCGCTCCGACCAGTCCGCCAAAGCCCAGGATCTCACCCTTCTTTAACTGGAAGCTGATATGCTGGAAGGACCGCTCGTGGATGCTGCACAGATCCTTCACTTCAAGGATCACATCATCCTTGATGGTATCTTCCTTAGGCGGATATACATTGGTCAGCTCACGTCCTACCATCTGGCGGACGATCTCATCATCACTGATGTCTTTTACTTCCCAGGTACCAACATACGTGCCATCACGCATGATGGTAATATCATCGGCGATCTCACGGATCTCAGCCATCTTATGGGAGATGTAGATCATGGATACGCCTCTGGATCTAAGATCCCGGACAATACGGAACAGAGCGTCTACCTCGTTATCCGTAAGGGAAGACGTCGGCTCGTCCAGGATCACTACTTTCGCATTCATGGATACGGCCTTTGCGATCTCGACAGACTGCATCTGGGCAATAGAAAGCGTGCCAAGCTTTGCTTTCGGATCGTAAGGCATTTTGATATTTTCCAGCCATTTGGCTGCTTCTTCATTCATGGTCTTATGGTCAATGTACTTGAGCGGTCCGACCGATTTCAGCGGATAGCGGCCAAGATACATATTCTCCGCGATCGTCCGCTCCGGGATCGGCTGCAGCTCCTGATGAACCATAGCCAGTCCTTTGTGTAATGCATCATCCGGATTCAGGATCGTCATCTTTTCGCCATCCAGATAGATTTCACCTTCATCCATTTTATAAATTCCAAACAGGCATTTCATCAACGTTGATTTTCCGGCTCCGTTCTCTCCCATCAGTGCGTGAACAGTACCGGGACGGACTCTTAAGTTGATCCCGTCAAGGGCTTTGACACCCGGGAAGCTTTTGCAGATTCCCTTCATTTCCAACCTGTACTCTGCCATCCCATTCTCTCCTTTCTGATTCCAGACCAGATTCAAAGCCGGTCTCTTTAAAAATCGGGTGTGTCAGATGACACACCCGAAGCATGAATCACTGTAAATCACAGGTCAGAGTCTGACTATTTGATGATGTCAAGAATATCCTTTGCATTGTCAGGAGTAACCTTTACATAGTCAACCATGTTAACCGGATCAACAGACTCGCCGTCTAAGTATTTCACTGCCATGTCAGCTGCGGTCTTAGCCTGGCCGATGTAATCGTTAAATTATCTTTTGTAAAAGGACCTTTTCCTTTTTTATATTTCAATTTCATACGGGCGGTACTTATCACTACCACCGCACTTTTATTTTGTACCGTGTACTCCGGAACCGGTAAGTTACGGTGGATTGCTACAAATGATGGGGCGTCGGTAAACGTACCCGAAGGACTCCATTCCATACGGATAACCCCATCTGTGAGAATGCTAAAACGTACGTTCCCATCACAATAGGCTATTGTGTTCTGAGGAGTTGCTGCTGAGAGTGAAAGGCTGAACAGAACTCCTTGCAATGCCAGTAAAAAATAGACTGCTAAATATTTCATGTTGTATTTATGTTAGTTTTTCACAAAGATAAGAGTAATATTCATATATTCGTAATAATGAATTTTAAATCTTTTTATATCTTTGCAACCTGTGCAATAATTATCGTTCCTTTAGTTACAACAGATGATAGTATGAAAAAAGACGGTTTCTCAGAAATTTATGATGTTTATTTTCCGAAGTTACTGCGTTTTACCCAAACGTATCTGATTTCAGAGGATGAATCGGAGAATATTGTCCAGGAAATCTTTATCTATTTATGGGAACACAGAGATATCATCGAAACACTTCAGAACCTGAATGCCTATCTATTTACATTGGCAAAAAACCGTTGTATCGACTATTTTCGTAAAGAGATGGTTCGTGATATCC